>Ga0209542_10003739_pt1 | contig 32211 bp, 35 predicted proteins | sample RifCSPhighO2_01_FD_184028 | JGI IMG/M metagenome (GOLD analysis project Ga0209542, IMG submission 184028) | Soil microbial communities from Rifle, Colorado - Rifle CSP2_plank highO2_0.1 (SPAdes) (version 2) | ecosystem: Environmental > Terrestrial > Deep subsurface > Rock core/Sediment ... | reverse complement strand
CCAAATCAAGTCCTCGACGAAATATAAAATCTTTTTTTATATTAAACGGTTTAAGAAAAAAACCGGAATTAAAACCGGTAATCTCTTTGTTAATAGAAATTTTTTTATTTATAAGTGGAATTTTTGGAGATTCATATGCAATATTTATTGTTTTAGGCAAGTCAATTAGTATTGACATAACAGTCAATACAATAATAATCCAAAATAGTATTCTCGGAGTAAATTTCATGAAATCATGCTTTCCTCATCCCCTATAAGCATTACGCGGGATTTTACGAGGATCGAATAAATAAAAGGGTCTCTTTTTTTCTTTCTGAATTCGAACTCTTCGTCTGACATAGCGGTATAATTAATTTCTGTTCCTAGCCTTTTTTCCTCGTTTCTAACCAAAAGAGCAAGCTCCGGCAAAACTATTGTTCCGACAATTAATAAATCTACTTCGTCCGATTCTTTTTTAACCCTTTTTGCAAAACGTCCCGAAAACATTGTGTATTTTATGCGGCCAAGTTTTGCTCTATTTTTAAGAATTTCATATCCCAAACCTATTGTTTTTATTCCCATTTGTAAAAGATCAAAGTAAAAAGGGTAGTTTTTTGAAAGAGAATAATAAACTCTGTTTGCGCGCGGCTCTTTAATTAGAATACCTTTTTTTTCTAACAACTGAAGTTCTCGTCTTACTGCATTTATTTCATCGTTTGTGCGCCTAACAAGCTCACGCACATGATACATTTCCGATGGCACCGACAAGAAAACATTTAGCAATTTTACTCTTGATTTCGATGTAATAAGGTCATCAAACATAAGCCCTTTATGAATAACCACTTTTTTAGTTTTAACTAATAGTAGCTACTCCATCTATGGGCAGAATTTCAAACCATATGGTCCCTCTATTAAACTTTATTGCGGAACCGCTTGCATCATAAAGTAATGTTCTACCCGTTCTCCCCTCTTTTTTCCATTTTCCCTGAATTTCTTTTCCGTTCATTAAGATTATTGCCTTCCCCGTTCCTTTATTTTTGTATACAAGGTGAAGGTTATTTTCATATCCGTCATTTGCATTACTTTCTTGCATAAATAGTATCACAATATTTTTTGTAGTCAACTGCTTGTTTGTGTTTTTGTCTAAATGCGGTACTCCGGCATTATTTCTTTTGTATAAATTGCTTGCCTTGTCATAGTTCCAGTCTACAAAATATTGTTTGTATTTTTCCCAAAATTCAAGATGAACGTTTTGAGCTGCCGGTCGCTCACTCATTGATTTATCTTCTTGAAAAGAGTAGGATACAAATTTTTCATCCCATGAATTACCCTTTTTGTCTTTATTTGTTAAATCTCTGGTTTTAGCAAACTCCCAGAGCTTATTTGTCGTAGAATACATTGTATGTTCTGTTGCTACCGTACGCCCAAGTCTATCGTAATCCCTCCAAAATGTAGGAAATCCGATTGAAAATTGATTAAGATCATTGTATCCTGTCCAATTATAATCCGTTATCTGAGATAAAGCGTCGGCCGGACCGTCGGAATTTGCTCCGCCAACATGGGTGTAAAGAGGGTAATCCCCGTATTCCGAAATCCAGTCTAAAAAGTAAGTTCTGGCAGATCTAACAGGACCAATCTGACCTGCATCCTGACAATAAAATACAGTAAGAAATCTTGTAATTCCTCCTTCGGCAACTGCCTCATATACAACATCCGCAAAGGATAGCCCCGATTGAGGTTTTGCTTCCTCATGATTTTCAATCATAATTCCAAGCGGCCTATGTTTCTCCCACCATTGTTTTTGCTGTTTGGAATATTTCACTCCGTTTAAAGGACAAGTTTCTGTTTTAGGAAGAGACTCATCGAAAACTAATCCTCCACCGTTAATACCGTTTGGACCTGTTGTTGGAGTAGGAATTTGAGATTTTAAAGTAGTCTTATTGGGCATAACCCCACTTGAAAAAAGAGCATAAGAAACACCGGTTGAAAAAATATAGACTATTACCGCAACAATAATAATTGTGATTTTTCTTTTATCCATGGTTTTTTGCTTCTTTTATTGCTTTTTTCTCTTCGTCGGACAATTCATGTTCTATTCCGCGGCCTCCGACAACCCTTTTAGCATACCATCTTGTGCCGGATCGGGAATATAAACCGGAGATTACTACACCGGTATCATTAGCGTCAATTAGTGATAAAATAAAACTCTGATCTCCTCCCGTATCTTTAAAAGGATTAAAGCGTAATAAACCTATTTTTTGGATATGTAAAAGTCCGTCCTTTTCTATTTTATCACATCGATTTTTTAAAATATCAACATCTTTTTTTGATAAATCTATTTGCTTTAAAACTTCATCCAAGATAGCACTTAGAGACTTTTTGCTAGCGTTTTTAGTTAAATTATTATAATGAGAGGAAATTTTCCAAAAAAGTACCGATAAAATGATTAACCAAATAAGACCAACAGAAAGACCCACGAGTTCAAAATTGAATACCATATATACACATATATTAGCCTCTTGACATCGATCCTGTCAATAGTGTAATCTTAGCCATATCCATGGCTAAACATAAAAAAACAAAACAGCAAAAAATAATTGCGGACTTGCGAAGGCAGCTTCAATACGAAAACCAAACAACTTCTTCTAAAAAACCGTCTACGGAGCAAGCTATTTCCAATCAAGCAAAAACAATAAGTTTGCCAAAAGAATTTTCCTATAAAAACCCATCCGAAAATTTGCAAAATAAGATAGCAAGCAATAATTATCCATACCTCAAGCATGATTTATTTAAAACAGGAGTCTTAACGGGCTCCATTATAATTGCTCAATTAATCCTTTTTTTTATCCTAAAAAATCACTTAGTAGTATTACCTATGGTAAAATACTAAAGAAATTTCAAATATCAAAAAAGCAAATAGTAAAAATACAAATCAAAATCAAATATATTTAATATTTACTATTTAATATTTTCTATGTGTTGAGAGGGGGTGATTAAATTATGGCAACAATGTACTGTGTAAAATGTAGAGCAAAAAGAGATGATCCTAATGCTCAAAAAGTTACCATGAAAAATGGTAAACCAGCCCTCAAAGGCAAATGCCCAGTTTGTGGTACAGGAATGTATAAAATTGGAGGCTAGTTTGAATTTCAATTCCCCTTGGAAGGAATTAAAACCCTTCAAAGGGACAATAAGAAACACCCTTGCTAGTCATGTTTGACGTGATTTTGATATGCAGGGGTTTTTCTTATACCGCCAACGCGTCAACACTAAGCTACATTAATTCTTCTAAAAGAGGACTTATATCTCTATTTTCTATTGATTGCTTAGCTAAAGGAGTCTGAGCAATTTGGGGAAGACCTTCTTCCCATGTCGGACGGTTTTCCTGATAGAAAATTCCAAGCGGGATTTTCTCTTTTTCATTTTCTTTGAGTTGATAACAAAGCGGCCATTCTTGTATTTTTTCAAAAGCTTTTGTTTTACTCGATGCATCGTGATTTTCCAGCTTATAAACTCTTTCATAAAACCAGGTAAATGTATTTTTATGATTAAAAGTAACGCATGGCTGCATTGTGTCAACTAAAGAAAATCCTTTATGCTTTATTGCATCAACTATTAATTCCGTTTGAAATTTATTATCTCCCATAAATCCCCGGGCAATAAAAGTTGCGCCGGCAGACAAAGCTAAAGAAAGGGGACTAATAGGAATTTCAACTGTTGGTACAGGGGTTGCTTTGTTTTTTTCGCCTATATCTGTTGTAGGAGAAAATTGACCTGTTGTTAAACCATAAATCTGATTATTGTGAGTCATCATGGTTAAATTAACATTACGACGTGCAGCGTGTATAAAATGATTTAATCCTTCTCCGTACTGGTCGCCGTCCCCTGCAACTACAATCACTGTTAAGTTATGATTCACAAGTTTTATTGCCTCCGCAACCGGCATTGGGCGTCCATGCAAACCATTAAAACCGTATGTTTTAACCCAATAAGGCAGTTTACTGGAGCATCCGATTCCTGACACTAAAACAATTTCCCAAGGATTAAGCCCCAGCTGGACAATGGCATTTTTTAAAGATATCCAAATACCCCAGTCTCCGCACCCCGGACACCAGTTTGGCTTATCGTATGTAATTTCCAAATCTTTTAAAGTCGTCATGTTAAAATACTTTTCACTTTCTCTACAATCTCTTCCGGATAAAAGGGACGGCCATCGTATTTTCTAAAATTATGATCTACTGATAATCCTGTTTTTTCTCTAATAAGCGCTTCAAACTGCCCTGTTTTGTTTCCTTCAATCACCAAAGTCTTTTTAGCATTTTTAATAATTTCTGATACCACGTCCGATGGAAATGGACTAAGATATGAAACCTGTAAAAAATTTACATTTATTCTATCCTTTTTGAGCCAATTTATCGCTTCCACTACCGGCATTTTTGTTGAACCAAAACCTAAAATCGTTAGGGGAGGGGCAGTATCCCCCACCAATTTGGGGGAGGGGATATCGCTTAATGCCGATTCCAGTTTTTTATACCTTTTATCCATCATTTTTATTCTGTTTTCCGAAGCTTCATCATATAATCCCCTGTCATCATGCTCATCTGACCCATTTAAAGCTATCCCGCCCATTTGCCCCGGAAGACTCCTTGGCGACACCCCATCCTCCACAAAAGCATATCTTTTATAATCTGTTTCACTTGATACTTCCTCGTCAGTTAATATCTTCCCCCGTTCAATTCTGAATTTTGAATTCTGAATTTTGAATTCTTCGGCCGAAGCCGAAGCATGGCTTTCCATTAAATATTTATCTACCAAGACAATTACCTGCAACTGATATTTTTCTGCAAGGTTAAAAGCATGCATTGTAAAATCAAATGCTTCATTCATATCTCCAGGAGCCAAAACTATTCGTGGAAAATCTCCATGAGCTGCATGCATTACGAATTGCAAATCCCCCTGTTCTGTCCAGGTTGGAAATCCTGTCCCGGGCCCTGGTCTCATTCCCTCAATTATAACCAGAGGCGTTTCTGTCTGTGCTGCTAAACCTAATCCCTCTACCATTAAACAAAATCCTCCACCGCTAGTTGCAACCATACTCCGGGCGCCGGCAAAAGATGCTCCTATTGCCATATTTATTCCCGCAATTTCATCTTCCGGCTCTTTAACAATAATATTATATTTAAGAGCTTGAGCAACAAGTGTTGATAATACTGTATTGATGGGAGTCATTGGATAAATTGCCGCAAAGTTTACACCTGATCTTATTGCGCCAAGAGCAACTGCTTCTGCTCCACCTATTAAGAGATTCTCCTGAGGCTTACTTTGAATTTTAAGGGGATATTTATCTCTAAAATTTTTTTTCACAAAATCAAAACCAGCTTTTGTAGTATTTAAATTTTCGGCAATAACTTTTTCCCCTTTTTTACCAAAGGCGTCCTGAATAATTTTTTCAAGAATTGAAAAATCGTCATAAAAAAGAGCCAAAGACGCTCCAAGTGTCACCGTATTTATCATTACCTTATCGGCGTTAACCTGTTTGGTTATTTCCAAAAGAGGAATGGGAAAAAGAAGAACAGTCGACGGAAATTCGCCCTCTTCTACTTTAGTAAAATTCGGATCATATAAAACTGCTGCATTTGCGCTTAATTCTTCTTTGTGTTTATCTATTGTTTCTCTGTTTAATGCAACTAATATATCAACCGGTTTTTTTTGGGAAAAAATTTCTTCACTTGACGCTCTTACATAATATGCATTGTGACCTCCGCGGATAAGTGAGGGATATTCTACATAATCAAAGACCGATAATCCAAGGCGAGTGAAAATTTTGCCCATCATGGCACCCACAGTCATAATCCCATACCCCGCCTCTCCGCCAATTAGCCACTGAATATCAATCATATTAATACTACCAATACTACAAATACTACCAATAATTTAACGATGAATCAAGAGCAAAGAAGATTAGGTGGGCCAGATTTGGCGGATTTCATTTCCCTGATCATCAACTTCGACGATTATAATTGCATTTACTGGACAGGATCTCGCAGAATTTAAAATATTTTCTTCAGTGTCATCAATTTCTGTATGATTAGAAAAGTCCGAGGTCTCATTTTTTGATCCATCTTTTTTAAGAATAACCGCTTTCCCCTCGCTATCTAATTCGAAAGTTTTTGGAGCAACGGCAACACAGCTTCCCGCTCCGATACATAAATCCCTATCAACTTTTACTTTGTATTTCGCCATAATTATTTATGCAATCTCTCAACACTGCTAACCCCAACAAAGCACATTTTCTACGTGTTTCCGAGACTTGAATTCCAAGCAGATTAAGCATATCTTTTCCTGTAAATTTTGTCAACTGTTTTTTAGTTTTTCCTTTTGCAAACTCTGTTAAAATTGATGTTGCCGCAATACAAATAGCGCACCCTTTACCAAAAAAATTTATTTTTTTTATAAATAAATTTTTTTGTCCTGAGCTTGTCGAAGGACCAAATTTTACAAACATCTCCACTTCATCTCCGCAAAAAGGATTAACTTGCTTTGAAGAAATATCAAAACTTTTTAACTTACCAAAATTTTGAGGATTCTGGTAATGTTCCAAAATTTCTTCTCTATATAAATTATCCATAATTTATTTTCTAAAAATATTCTTTGCCTTTTTTATTCCTTCCACCAGCTTATCAACATCTTTCTTGTCATTATAAATATAAAAACTCGCTCTGGCTATAGACGCAACACCAAGTCTTGTATGAAGCGGCATAGCGCAGTGCATTCCCGCTCTAATACAAATTCCCATATCCCCCAAAATTTGAGCAATATCATGCGGGTGAATTCCATTAATATTAAAAGAAATAACCCCGCTCCTATCTTTTATATTTTTAGGCCCATAAATGATTATTCCATCAATTCTTTCCATTTGCTCTAAACAATATACCATAAGCGCTCTTTCGTGTTGCTGAACTTCGTCCATTCCAACTTTTTCTAAATAATCAATCGCTGCTCCCAAACTTATAATTCCTGCGATATCGGGAGTTCCCGCTTCAAACTTAAAAGGCAATTCGGAAATATCAATTCCTTTAGTAGAAACAGCTTCTACCATTTCTCCTCCATATAAAAACGGCCTCATTTCTTTAAGTAGTTCTTCTTTTCCATATAAAATTCCAGTACCTGTTGATGCCATCATTTTGTGTCCCGAAAATGCTAAAAAATCACAATCCAAATCCTGTACATCTACTTTTATATGAGGAACAGATTGCGCAGCATCCACCAAAACTTTTATATCCGGATTAATCTTTTTTACCGCTTTTATAATCTCTTCTATCGGATTTATAGTTCCTAAAACATTCGAAACATGAGTAATTGCCAATAGTTTTGCTTTTCGAAAATTGATATTTGATTGAAAATTGAAAATTGAAAATTGAAAATTTTTATCGATATCTATCACTTCCAGCTTCGCACCTTTTTGAATACATAACTGTTGCCATGGCACAAAGTTCGAGTGGTGTTCCATTATCGTCGTTACAATCACGTCACCTTTTTTAATATTCTCTTCTCCCCATGTATTTGCAACTAAATTTATTGCTTCAGTTGTGTTTCTTACAAATATTATTTCTTTCGCGTTTTTAGCGTTTATAAATTTAGCAACTTTCCGCCTGACCTTTTCCACTTCTTCCGTCGCTTTTTCCGAAATTGGATATAAACCCCGCCTCACATTAGCGTTATAATTTTCGTAATAATTTTTGATTGCATCTATTACAATTTTAGGTTTCTGACTTGTAGCAGCCGAATCCAAATAAACTAACGATCTATTTTTTTGAAAAATAGAAAAATCTTTTTTATATTTATTCATATTTATTTTTCCATTTCCAATTGAATCAACCTGTTCAACTCTACCGCATATTCTAAAGGCAGCTCTTTAACAATCGGCTCGGAAAAACCTTTTATAATTAAATTTTCCGCCATTTCTTTTGAAATTCCACGCGATCTTAAATAAAAAAGCTGATTTTCTTCGATTGATGAAACAACTGCTTCGTGGGTTACTTTTGAAGAATTATTTTGCACATCAACAGTAGGAAAACTTGAAGATTCGCTTTTATCATCTAGTAAAAGCGTATGACAGGACATTTTGGATTTACAATTTTTAGCATTTTTAACAACCTTTATTAAACCTCTAAAAGTTGTTTTACTAACATCTTTTCCAATCGATTTCGAAATAATCACCGAACTGGTACCAGACGCTAAATGAATCATTTTCCCACCCGTATCCTGATGTTGTCCCAGACCGGCCACCGATAAAGATAAAAGTCCACCAGTCGCTCCTTTACCCCTTAGATAAATTGACGGATACTTCATAGTAATTTTACTTCCAATATTAGCATCCACCCATTCTCCTCGACCCTCTTCTTCCACAAACATTCTCTTGGTAACAAGGTTGTAAACATTTTTACTCCAATTTTGAACAGTTGTGTACCTGACATGCGCTCCTTTTTTTACAATTACCTCAACAACTCCGCAATGCAAGGAATCGGTAGAATATATTGGAGCAGTACAGCCTTCCGTATAATGAACATAACTCCCCGCCTCTGCAATAATAAGAGTTCTTTCAAACTGGCCCAGGTTTTTAGCATTTATTCTAAAATAGGCCTGCAAAGGCAAATCTACTCTTACATTTTTAGGAACATAAACAAATGACCCTCCGGACCAGACAGCAGAATTTAAAGCTGCAAATTTATTATCGCCCGGAGGTACCACTTTTCCAAAATATTCTCTAAAAATCTCCGGATATTTCTGCAAAGCTGTATCCGTATCTAAAAAAATTACTCCCTTTTTTGAAAGCATTTTCGAAATGCTGTGGTAAACTGACTCCGAATCGTATTGAGCTCCAACTCCTGCTAAAAATTTACGTTCTGCTTGCGGAATACCGATTCTCTCAAATGTGTTTTTAATTTCAAGCGGTACTTCCTCCCAAGTTTTACCTTTTTTATCTGTTGGTTTAATATAATAATAAATTTCATCAAAGTTAATTCCGGACAAATCTGCTCCCCAACCCGGCATTTTTTTTGAGTTAAAAATTTTAAATGCGGAAAGTCGAAAATTCAACATCCACGAAGGCTCTTTTTTTTGTTTTGAAATTTTCTTGATAACGTCCTCCGATAAACCTTTTGTAAGTATAAAAGATGGTTTTACATTGTCGTGGAATCCAAATTTATAACTTAAATCAAACTGCTGCATATCCATACCTTTCTATTTTTTTAATTGTTTGAGTACAATCTGCATCAATCAGTTTCCCGTCTTTTAATATATGTAAGAAGTCAGGCCGAAGGTATTTAAAAATATGAGACTGGTGAGTAATAAGTAAAATTCCCGTTTTTTGTTTTTTTACCAGATTTTTAATAATACTTGATATATTTCTTAAATTATCAACATCCAGCCCCGAATCTATTTCGTCCAAAACCGCAAATTTTGGTTTTAAAATTAGAATTTGCACAATTTCAAGCCGTTTTTTTTCTCCTCCCGAAAACCCATCATTAACGGATCTCCCTATAAAACTTTCATCTAATAAAACATCGGCTAATGTTTTTTTTACCTTTTCTTTAAATTCTTTAAGATGTAATTTTTTATCAGGAAACGTTGAATTGTACGCAGCTCTCAAAAAAGATAAAACAGATATTCCTTCCAATTCTACAGGATTTTGAAAACTAACAAACAATCCCATTCTCGCCCTTTTTTCAGTTGACAATTGAACCATATTTTTCCCATTTAATTGAAAATTGAAAATTGAAAATTGAAAATTTGGATTTCCAATTAGAATTTGAGCAAGTGTCGTCTTTCCTGCCCCATTCGGTCCCATTAAAACATGAATTTTTCCAGGCTTTATTTGAAGATTAATATTATTTAATATATTTTTATCATCAATACTGACTGATAAGTTTTTTATTGTTAACATAACAGGACACCATTATTGGTTTTTAATAAAATCATAAAAAGTTACACTTGATATTTTCTCCATAAATTCAGCATTCATTTTCTTCCACACCTTCGATACTTCACAAACTTTTTCTCTGGAACACTTTGTTTTCTTCTTAACATGCGCTAAAGAACAACAATCCAACATTGGTCTTTTTTCAAAAATACCTAAAACCTCTCCCACCTTTAATTCTTTTGGATTTTTATCCAAAAAATACCCTCCATTTTTACCTTCCTTAGCTTTAATTACTCCATTCCTACCCAATAGATTAGCAATATTTCTTAAAAAAAGAGGCGAGATATTATACTCTTTAGCAATTTCGGATAATGAAATAAGTTTTTTATTATAATTCTTCGCAAGTCTTGTCACCAAAACTATTGCATAATCTTCCTGTTTTGAAAAATAAAGCATAATAAAACAAACTAATACAAAAGTAGTGATAGTTTACGAGGATTTAAAGATTATGTCAACTATTGATATCTAATAATTGTCTTTTTCTAATTACTTTCCTTTATAATGTACAAGTTTATATACTCTTACAAAGTTAATATCCCATTTTCCGTCTATTTCCGCCCGACCAAAACCTGCAATCTCCCATAATGAATGGCCAAGAGGCTTGCAGTTAGGGTCTTCGCATATAACTAATAGCTGATCTTTTACCGTAAGCCTTTTAGGATCATTATCAAAGTTTTCAATAATAATTGGATCTTTTTTAGCAAGTTTCATAAAATAGCGATATCCATGATCAGAATTTCCCGCAGTAACAAGCGCAAAATTAAATGGTTTATTATCTGTTTTGCTTAAAACAAATTCTGATATATTTCTGACTTGTTCCATTTGTTTATTTGGAGGAAATTTAAAAGGCATTCCATCGATATTCCAGATAAAAAGTGCAGTTATAATACTTATTGAAACTATTTTTAAAATTATTCCTTTTTCAAGCAGAGTAGATAAAAAAAGCCCAACAAACAGGAAAGGTAGAGGAAATAATAGTTCAAGGTAATAATCGTAGATTGCTTTCTTATAAAACCCATATAGAAATAATACTATTACAAACCAGACAATTAAAATAATATATTTTTGAACATTTTTCTTTTCTTTTATATCTTTTAAGAATTTGATAGCAAATATTAAAACACTTACAAAGGCTAAAAGAAGAGTAAGATAATACCAGATAGAAATATCAAGATTCTTACTTATATCAATCTGCTCTAGAGGGAGAAAACGGGTTATTAATCTTCCAAATAATCTAAAAAAAACATTTCCCAGAACGTCAAGAAATTTTTCGTTAACTCCTGTATCTTTCGAACTAAAAATAAAATTAATAATACTTCTTGTATTTGGAAAACCGTGTCTTAGTTCAAAAGCTAAAAATGGAGAAAACCCAATAATAAATCCTACAGAAATAAAAAAATAATCCTTTATTATTCTAAAAAGAACTTGCATTAAGGTCGCACCTTTTGCAAGGTGCGACCTTACAAAGACTCTTATAAATAATATATAGAAAGCAATCGCTGCTCCCAAAAAAAGTTCTGTATAATGAAGCTGCATAGCAATGCCATACAAAATTCCAGTTAAAATAAAAAACTTAAAATTATTTTTTAAAACGGCTTTATAAAGCATATACACTGTTAAAAGAGAGAAAAATGGCATTAGATTTGGATTCCATGAAGAACGGGAGTAAGCAATAACCACAGGGGAGACTGCATAAATTAAAGCTGAAATTACACCGGCTTTAGTGCCGAAAAATTCTTTTCCGACTTTATAAACCAACCAAACTGTCGCTATTCCAAAAAGTGCTACCATTACGGCAGGCCCCGCGGGATTATAATTAAAAAGCCAGAGAAAAGGAGTCATAAAATAATAATAGATTGGTCCCATAAAAAAGCCGCCAACTGACGCGGTTGGACCAAGAAGAGTTAATTTTCCATGCAAAATATTGTAAACAACCAATGCGTCCCGCCCTTCATCTCCCAAAAAAGTCATGTAGTCCGATATTTTATAAAGACGCAAAAATGCGGCAATTAATAAAATTGCGAGGATTAAATATTGTCTTGCGAAGCAAGATATCGCTCCGCGACAGAAATTAAAAATTGTCTTGCGAAATTTCATTTACGAGGGTTTTTTGCGCCAGATAAAACGGCTGTATATCGTAAAATTCCAGACTAAAAGAAAACCGGTTCCTATAATAAAATATATAAAATACCACTGTCTTCCAAACGCAATATCTCCTAAAGCAATCGTTCCTGTTTGAATAACAACAACCCCAAAAGAAGAAGTTATATAAAATTGAAGAAGTCCCAAAAAATAACGGGTAATACCAGTGCGTCTTTGCTGATTAAAAGTCCAAAGATTATTAAAATTATAATTCGAGAATATTGCTACTGCAGCTCCTGCTAAATTTGCTACCGCAGGAACAAATCCAAATGATTCGACCAAAACACGAAGCATTGTAGCATTTATTATAAAACCAAATCCTCCGACAACCAAAAACTTTCCAAATTTACCCATAAAAACTTCTTTTAATCTTGCGGTTATTACATATTTTAGAAGATCTATAATATATTCTTTTGGCGCTATTTTAGAATCGCCAAGTGTTCTGTCTGTAAAATGAAAAGGAACTTCCGCCACTTTAAAACCGTCCCGAACAACTTTGTGAAGAAAAGAAACCTGAAACGTATAACCTTTAAAATTGGTCAGTTCCGCTTTTTCTTTAAGAAAAACTTCCTTTTTAATTGCTCTAAACCCTCCTGTCCAATCATGAATTGCAAAACGCATAAGAATCGACCTAACTAAAAGGTTTCCAATAATAGAATAAGCTTTTCTTATTGGAGGCCAATTATGCGGGATAGAACCTCCGTTGCTGTATCTTGTCCCAATAGCCATGTCATATCCTTCGTCTATTTTCTTTAGAAATTCTGGAATTTTTGTAGAATCATGTTGTCCGTCGGCATCCATCTCAAACATTATTTCAGCGTTCATTTTTTCTATTGCATAGCTCATGCCCCGAACATAGGCTGCACCAAGACCCTGTTTTTGACCTTGGGTGATACCGATATTCTTCCATTTTTTCATTAAATTCCTTACTTCCTCTGCCGTGCCATCCGGAGAATTATCATCTGCTACCAAAATGCTCATTTCGTGATTTTTAATTTTGGAGAAAATTTCCTCTTCAAGACGTGGAATAAGCTTTTCTATATTCCCTTTTTCGTTATATGTTGGAAGAATAACAACTACTTTCATAATGACTTAAAATATTCTATTGTTTTTTTCAACCCATCTTCTAAGAGAACACTTGGTTCCCAATCTAAAATTCTCTTTGCTTTTGAGATATCCGGCTTTCTTTCTTTAGGATCATCTTCCGGCAAGTCTTCATAGGCTATTTCTGATGCCGAATTCGTCATCTCTTTAATCATTGTAGCAAGTTCCGAAATTTTTCGCTCATCCGTATTTCCTAGATTAATCACTTCTCCTTTTGTTCCGTCTTTAAACATGGCTTTCATTATTCCACTAATCATATCCGAAATATAACAAAAACTTCTTGTCTGCAATCCTTTACCGTAAATAGTTATTTTTTCATTTTTTATTGCCTGGTTTATGAAATTGGAAACAACGCGTCCGTCATCTACCTGCATTTTAGGTCCATATGTATTAAAAATGCGGATAATTCGAGCGTCAAGATTATACTTCCTAACATAACCCATTGTTATTGCCTCGCCAAATCTTTTAGCTTCATCATAAACGGATCTGATTCCATTGGGATTAACGTTTCCAAAATATTCCTCGTTCTGAGGAGAAACTGCCGGATCACCATAAATTTCGGACGTTGACGCAAAAAGAAATTTAGAGCTAAATTTTTTAGCTAATTCTAAAAGCTGATGTGTACCCATTGAATTTGCAAGTAAGGTTTCTATTGGAAAATTTATATAACTTCTTGGACTTTTTTTATTTGGCGATGCCGGACTTGCTAGATGAAAAATACAGTTGAGAGTTGAGAGTTGCCCGCTTCGCAGCGAGGCGAGAGAGTTGAGAGTTGAAATATCTTTAGTAATGTCAAATTCTATAAATTTAAAATTGGGGTTTTGAAGAAGATAATTGATGTTTTTTTTATTGCTTGTTATAAAATTATCAACACAAATAACCTGATATCCTTCATTTAATAATTGTCCGCACAGATGCGATCCGATAAATCCAGCGCCTCCTGCAACCAAAACAACCTGCATACACTATTTATTGCTCCTTTTTTCCATTTCTAAGTCCGCCTTAACCATCATCTCGACCAACTCTTTAAAACTTGTCTTTGGTGTCCATCCTAAAACTTTTTTGGCTTTACTGTAATCACCGACTAAATAATCAACTTCTGCAGGACGCATATGCGATTTAACATTGGCAATAATATGTCTTCTCCAATCCGTTATTCCAACCGATTTAAAAGCAAGCTCTACAAATTCCGCAACGGAGTGGTTTTCGCCTGTTGCAACAACATAATCATCAGCTTTTTCTTGTTGAAGCATAAGCCACATCGCCTCTACATAATCTCCTGCAAACCCCCAATCTCTTTTTGAATCCAAATTACCAAGTTCCAGTTTTTTCTGCTTTCCAAGACTTATCCGTGCTACTGCGTGACTTATTTTACGCGTCACAAATTCTAAACCACGGCGGGGCGACTCATGGTTAAAAAGAATGCCGCTGCAGGCAAAAAGATCAAAGCTTTCTCTATAATTAACTGTTATATAATGTCCGTAAACTTTTGCAACGCCATATGGACTTCTTGGATAAAATCTGGTTGTTTCTTTTTGGGGAGTCTCTGTTACTTTGCCAAACATTTCAGATGAAGATGCCTGATAAAACTTTATTTTAGGATTTACAACTCTAACTGCCTCCAACATTCGAGTGACACCTAGTGCGGTAAACTCACCTGTTAAGACAGGCTGATTCCATGATGTTTTAACAAACGACTGAGCTGCCAAGTTATAAACTTCATCCGGTTTTGTCTCCATTATAGCGGCGGAAAGAGAACTTTGATCCAAAAGATCGCCTTGAACTAATTCGATTTTTTCCTCGATGTGTTTTATTCTTTCGTTGTTAACGGTGCTTGTTCGTCTTGTTAAACCGTAAACTTTATATCCTTTACTTAGTAAAAATTCTGCCAAATAAGATCCATCTTGTCCTGTTATTCCGGTTATTAATGCCTTCTTCATAGTTCGATTTTACTCACTATGATCCTGTGTTTATCGCAGGATCATATTATTATTCTAAACTATCTTCCTCCAATAATCCAGAGTGTCTTTTAATGTTTCATCAAGAGAAATCTTTTGTTTCCAACCGGTTAATTTTACAAATTTACTATTATTACAAACAAGTTCCGGCTCATCGCCCGGCCTAAAAAGCGTTTGGTCTAACTCAACTTTTATTTTTACTTTTGAAAAAGACAAGAGCTTATCTAAAATTTCCTGAATTTTATATGAAACTCCGCTGCCAATATTATAGACAGCGCCACTTGTTCCTTTTTCTATCGCTAAAGTGTATGCATAAACCATATCTCTAACATCGGTAAAATCTCTTTTTGCATTTAAGTTTCCAACTTTTATAACAAGTTCCATGTCTCCCTTTTCTATTTCCGCGATTTTTTTAGCGAAAGAGGAAACAACAAAATTTGATGATTGTCTGGGGCCTATATGATTGAAGGGTCTAACTCTTATAATGTTAATGTTGTAAGAAAGAAAGTACTGAAGTCCAAGAAAATCCTGAGTTATTTTAGAAACAGCATAAGGATTAACAGGTTTAAACGGAGTCTCTTCCGAAATCGGCAAATCTTCTTTTGAAACCATACCGTAAATATCTGCCGATGACACTACTAGAATTTTTGTATTTCCCAAATTGGCATTTTTAATTGCCTCTAAAACATTAACTTGGATGTTAATATTATTTGTTAAGGTTTTTACAGGATTTATGAAGCTATCTATCGGAGAAGGAAATGCTGCTAAATGAAATATTAAATCGGGTTTTATTTTCCGCACTGCATCCTTTACCTTTTTCGCATCATTGAGGTCTATTTTTATGAGGTTTAATTTATCTTTGATATTTGATATATTTACCAAGCTTTCATCTGTAAGATATGTACCGCTTACCTGATATTCATCGCTTTTAACTAAATATTCCGATAAGTGGCTTCCCGCAAAACCTGAAATACCGGTAATAAATACCCTTTTCATAAATTTATTATTATCTCCCTACTCCTTGGTATACAAAACCGATATCCTTAACTTTTTGCGGCTCATAAATATTTCTTCCGTCTAAGATAATTGCCTGTCTCATGATTCCTTTTATTTTTTCCAAATCAAGTTGTCTAAATTCGTTCCATTCCGTCAAAATAATCAATATGTCTGAATTTTCTGCCGCAGAATAACTATCGTTACAATAAGTGATTCCGCTTATTATTCGTTTGGCATTTTTCATGGCTATCGGATCGTATGCGTAAATAACAGCTCCTTCTTTTAAAAGATGGTTTATTATTGTTACAGACGGTGCGTCCCGCATATCATCGGTGTCCGGTTTAAAAGACAATCCCAAAACTCCAATCTTTTTATTCTTTAAATTTCCGTTTAAAAGCTTTTTCGCTTTATTTACAATTCCTAAAATAGCTTGATGATTAACTTTTTCAACTTCCTTAAGAAGACCAAAATCATAGTTATAATTTCCGGAAATAGCTATTAAAGCTTTAACGTCTTTTGGAAAACAGCTGCCTCCATAGCCTGCTCCGGGAGCAAGAAAATAAGATCCTACCCTTTTATCCAACCCCACCGCTTCCAAAACTTTTATTCCATCCGCGCTGACATGCTCGGAGAGCTGTGCAATTGCATTTGCAAAGGATATTTTAGTTGCCAGGAAAGCGTTTGCCGCATATTTTATCATTTCCGCCGTTTCAACATTTGTTAAAATAAGCGAACCGTCAATCGGTTTATGCAGTTCAACCATTAAATCTTGTGCTTTTTGAGACTCTGATCCAATTACAATTCTATCCGGATGAAGGGTATCGGATATCGCCTGGCCTTCTCTTAAAAACTCGGGAACCGATGCAATGTCAAATGTTGCATATATAGGCTTTACATCTTCCATAATCTTTTTAACTTTTTGATTTGTCCCGACAGGCACAGTGCTCTTGGTTGCGACAACCGCATAACTATCTAAGTTTTTGCCTATTTTTTCCGCAACATCAAATACGACCGACAAATCTGCTTCGCCGTTTCCCTTAGGAGGTGTTCCAACTGCAATAAAAATTATTTTGGATTCTTTTATCGCATCTTTGTATTCTAAAGTAAATTTAAGTCTTCCCGCTTTAACGTTTCTTTTAACAATTTCTTCAAGTCCCGGCTCGTAAATTGGGATTATTCCTTTATTTAAATTTTCTATCTTTTCCTGTGTATGCCCTATTACCCAGACTTTATTTCCCAAATCCGCAAAAATAGCCGCCGTAACTAGACCTACATATCCGTGACCTACGAATGTAATTGTCATAATGAAATTTGCCTTCTAACTTCTGATAAACCTTCCTTGAAAGTTCTCATCTGTACTCCAAGTTTTTCTATTTTATCATTTTTAAGAGCCAATTGAAAAGGTCTTTTGGCTTTACCTTTAAAATATTCATCTCTTGTAGTTTCTACAATTAAAGATTTGTCCAGTTCAAATTCTTCCGCAATCAGTAAAGCCGCTTTGTAAGGACTGACAAATTGATTGCCCGTGATATGGAAAATCCCAGTTTGCTTTTTACTAATAAGAATATCCAAAGCAACTGCAATATCGTCTATAAAAGTTGGAGACATAATGTGGTCTGTTACCATTTTTAATTCTTTCCCGTTTCTGAACGCGTCTATTAATCTTCTTGCAAAATCTTCTCTTGCAAAATTAGATCTGTATGGATATGCTGTTCTTCCAATAATCCATTGTACTCCGGAATTTTGGACTATTTTTTCTCCCTCGTATTTCGTTTTACTATACCAATTAATAGGACTGGGAACACTTTCTTCGTCATATCCGTCATCCGGACAATTATCACCATCAAAAACAAAATCTGTTGAGATATAAATTATCTTTTTATTGCTTTTTTTGCACGCATCCACTATATTTTGAGTTCCAAAAACATTTACCGCCCACGCAGTTTTTTTTTCAATCCAAGCCTTCTCTTTCTCATCAATATTTTGATAACTTGATATTCTGATATCCTCGTCTTTGTCTTCTTCGCACCCGTCTACATAAGTTTTTGCCGCCATGTGGAGAATGATTTCGGCATCGGATTTTATAACTTTTTCACTAATAAGATCTTTATCCGTTATATCGACATCCGAACACTCGAATTCGTAAGAATTTTTTAAAAGCTCAACAATTCTCGATCCGACAAGTCCGTCTAGGCCTGTTCCTAAAATTTTCATTTTTTAATCTTTTTCCACCAGCTTTCATTATTTTTATACCATTCAACAGTTTTTAATAGATATTCGTCAAAACTATGCATTGGGCTCCATCCTAATTCATTTTTTATTTTCGACCAATCAACAGCATATCTTCTGTCATGTCCCAGTCTGTCTTTAACGTATTCAATATAACTTTCATCTTTTCCAAGAATTTTAATTATCCTTTTTACAATTTCTAAATTGTTTATGTCTTCTGTTAGTCCACCGACACAATATGTTTCGCCTATTTTCCCTTTTTGTAACACCAAATCTACCGCTTTGCAGTGATCTTCAACATAAAGCCAGTCGCGAACGTAAAGCCCGTCTCCGTAAACAGGAACTTTTTTTCCTTCAAGAAGATTTGTAATTGCTAATGGAATTAATTTCTCGGGAAATTGGAAAGGGCCAAAGTTATTTGAACAATTTGTAATAGTGACAGGTAAATTATAAGTTGTAAAATAAGATTTTACTAGATGATCAGACCCGGCTTTACTTGCAGAATAAGGACTTCTGGGATTATAATTTGTTCGTTCATTAAATTTATTCGAATCATTTAGTTCCAGGCTTCCAAAAACTTCATCTGTGCTAACATGGTGGAATTTTTTTACTCGATTTTTAACTGCTGCGTCTAATAACACTTGAGTACCGACAACATTTGTCATTATAAAATCGGCAGGTGTTGTTATTGATCTGTCTACGTGCGTTTCTGCGGCAAAATGAACAATTATATCTATGTCTTTTGTTGTTTCATCTACCAGTTTTATGTCGCAAATATCTCCTTTTATAAATTTATAGTTTGAATTATTTTCTATTTCTTTTAAATTTTCAAGGTTTCCGGCATATGTTAGCTTATCCAGATTAACAATAAAATCCTCTGGATAATTTTTCATCCAGTACAAAATAAAATTTGCTCCTATAAATCCTGCTCCGCCTGTAACTAAAAGTTTCATAATGCGCTTTATGTCATTCTGAGTTTTATTGAAGTTCTCCTTGTTTTACCTTTTCTGCGACCAGATTGTTTGCCCGGAGCAACTCGTCAAAAGAAGTTCCCGCATCAACCCACCAGTCTAACAGTTCGCAAGTAAGCGATCCTTCTTTAAGATAAAAATTATTAAGATCCGTAACCTCAAGCTCTCCTCGATCCGACGGTGTTAACTTTTTTATAAAATCAAAAACTCTTTTGTCGTACATGTAAATTCCCGTTTGAGCAATATTTGACTTGGGATTTTCCGGCTTTTCTTCTATAGATAACACTCGCCCTTCCGAATCTATTTCTATAACTCCGTATTGTTTTGAATCTGTCGGCATTTCCACTCCGTAAACAACTGCTCCTTTTTCTCTCTTATCAAACTTTTCAATTGCGGATTTTAAATCAACGTTAAAAATATTATCCCCTAAAACAACCGTTACTCTTTCATCTTTAGCAAATTCTTCACCGTAAGAAATCCCGTCCGCAATTCCTCCTTTTGGATTTCTCTGCACACCATAATAAATTCGAAGACCAAAGTCTTCTCCTGATTTTAAAAGGTTGGCAAAATGACCGGAGTGGTCGGGGGAACTTGTAATTAATACTTCTTTAATACCTGCTTTAGCCATAGCTTCCAGGGGGTAATAAATCATGGGTTTATTGTAAATTGGAAGTAAATGCTTGTTTGTTACCCATGTTAAAGGTCTAAGTCTTGTCGCTAATCCTCCTGCTAAAATTATTCCTTTCATACTCTTAATAAAAATAGTATTATGCTAAGTCCCAATCCTCCTACAAGAACATATTCTACCACAATTTTCATTTTTAGGTCATGATTTGCCAGATGATGCATAATTCCCCAGATTATATAGGCTAAGACAGTTAAAACAATAATTACTGTTTGCAATGTTTTATCGTAAGAAGTATTAAGCGCAAAATAAATCCCAATAACAAGTATCGTTAATAACGAGAGGTAATAAATAGTATGTTTTTTAAGATTTTCTGTCATTAAAGTATTGTTCCCTGAGCAAATAAAAGAATAAAAATCAAAATAATTCCCAAGAATACAATATGATCTATATTATGTCCAACAAGACGTACAATCTTTTTCCGCTTAATTACAATCATATCTATTGCAAACACAAAAATAAATAGCAGAATTATAAATAAAGATATATTTAAAGATAACTTTCTGTTGTCTATTAAAGGTTTTGTATTAATGGAAGCAACAATCGCGGATTTCGAATTAGTTATCGGTTTTTCCTTTATTATTCCCTGTTGAGACGCAGGAGTCGAAAGATCTACCTGAGTATTTAATACGGGAATTGAACTAACAACCTCTTGTTTTGCAATATTTGGCATATTTCTTGAACCAAACATCTCGACAACAAGAGTTGTATCCTCGCCTAAAAGATTACCGTTCATTATAGCAAAACCAACCTCTTTATAATTTGGGGAAAGTACATTATCTCTGTGTGACGGGCTTGCCATCCACGCATTAACCGTATCATCCGATGTTGCAAAGCCACGCGCTAAATTTTCACCCGCATATATGTAGTCGTACCCTGCCTGTTTAAAGAAAACCCACGGAGTAGTGCCGTCGGGAGCATTATGAGCCCAATAATTTTTCGCGAATACGTCTCTTGCCTTAAATGATGCTGTTTGCGATAGCTGATCGCTTATGGTTAATGGTCCTAACCCGTTTTCGCTTCGTTTCTGATTTGTAAGCTCAACTAATCTTTCAATCGAAATATTTGTTGATGTGCCCAATACATCCGAAAAATTGGTTTTTATGCTTGATAAAAAGAATTGACCTGCGACAAGAAGAATAATTACAATGATTAAGCTTTTATGATGCAGAAGTTTTGCTCTGTGGTTATTTGATTCGCGAGGCAAGAAAAGATGATGCAGAAAATCCCTCATGGTATGAGTATATCACTCATATTTTGGCTCTGTAAACTGACCAATCTTTTTGTTGTTCACAGGGATCCTAAGAGAAAAGCCTAGAGCGTTTGCAACAGATACGCCAACTCTAAGCCCGGTAAAAGAACCCGGTCCTGTATTTACTTCTATTCCAGTTAAATCTTTAAGTTTTAAATTATTCTTTTTAAGAATTTTCTCAATCATCGGTAAAACAATTTGCGCTTTCTGCTCTCCAATTTTCTGTGTTAGCTTCTTTTCTTCCTCATTGATTCTTAAACCAACAGTGATCTCCTCATTGCTCGACGTATCTATTAATAGAGTTCTTTTAACTTTGAATTTTTCAGCTAAAGGCTGATCGGCCTTTGGCCGAGAACTTTGAACTTTTATTGCTCCTTCTCTTAAAATCTTCCACGGCTTAACCGAACAATTAATTACAGTCGAGGGTTGCTTAATTGTGCACTCTCCCGGAACAACATAGTCTACAAGTTTTATAAATTTCGGATCAAGATCTTCAAATTTAAAAGGTGTTCTTTCTCCATGAAAATTAGCCGACGGCCCAAGAATAGGCACGCCAACATTTTTGATAATCGAGCGGACAACTGGATGATTAGGAATTCTAACTCCCAATGTTGAGCCTTCTCCTCGAACAAGTGCAGGAACTTTTTTTATTTGACATGGCAAAATAATTGTTAAAGCTCCCGACCAATAAGGCTCTATTAAATTATCAATAACGTCTTTTGGGATTGGCATTAAATAATTTTGCGCCATTATTACGGTATCGACAAGAACTGGAGTTGCTTTTTCTTTTGGACGTCTTCGAATTTCAAACAATCTCTTTACCGCCTTTTCATCATCTATACGACACCCAACACCAAAAGCAGTGTCAGTCGGGAACACCACGATTCCTCCATTTTTTAAAATTTTGACTGCTTTTATTATTTCGTTTTTGATAATTTCCATAAGTAAATTAGCGACCTCAGCGCTTTATTAATAACCTTTAATAACTATTTTTCTTCTGTCTTCTCCCAAATTTTCAAAATAAATATTAATTCTATCTTCTGGCAATAATTTCCCCATTTTCTCCGCCCACTCAATCGCAACAATATTTTGAGAATCGTTTATTATCTCCTCAATTCCTAACCCTTTTATATCTTTAATGCTATCAATCCTGTAGAGATCTATGTGATAAAAATCTATTGTTCGAGCTTGTCGAGAACTATTTTCTAAAAACTTCTCGACTCGCTGATGCTCGCTCGAAGAATAAATTGGCAATTTAGTTTTATATTTTCTCATAATAATAAACGTTGGCGAAATTATTCTTCTCTTAATCCCCAATCCATGTGCAAGTCCCTGAACAAAAGTTGTTTTTCCGCTACCCAACTCTCCATATAAAGCTATAACCAACGCTTTTTTTCCTTTTGTTGAGGTTACAATTTTTAAAAGGTGAAACCTTTTAGCAAATTTTTCCCCGATTTTTTGTGTCTCTTTAGTATTACTTGTAATTACTACTTTTTCTTTTATCATAAATTATTTTTCTGCTTCAATGATTTAAATCATCGAAGCAGAGTAAATTTAATAATCTATTTTACTCTTTTTATAAGATCGGACTGCCAGTATACCACAAGCTAAGATAAAAACCGAACCAATTCCGATTAAAATTTTAGAAAGAGGATTTTCATTCACCGACAATACTTTAACATCTTTTTTTGGAGTTGGGGTGCCGGATTTTGAAGATGTAATAAGCGATGAACTTTCACTTGACGTATTTGCCGCTAAAACATATTTTCCCGGACTTGTTTCTTCTGTTAAATTTGTATTGCTACTACCTCCGGCTGATATTGTTCTTGACGGGGAAGACGAGATTTTAAGCGCGGAAGAAGCAACTGGTTTTGTCGTCGGGGTTGGTGTAGACCTAGGTGTTGCCGTTGGCTTTGCAGTGGCCGATGGTTTTGGAGTAGAGGTTGGTTTAGGAGAAGACGTTGGACTTGGACTCGGCGTTGGGGTTGGAGTATTTGTTGGAGTAGGCATAGGAACTGAATCATTATTGCTAAAACCTTTTGTTAGGGAATCAAAACCAACCCAAATTCCAATTCCATCTTTATCTCTTCCATACGATTTATTAACTCCTGGTCCTGTTGTATATGAATAACTGTCTTCAACATTTACCCCATTTAATAATCTAACAATGTCTGCGCTCGATCTATTTAGATTAAGGTATCCGCTTTCAAAAACTTTAAATTCTCTTGAGAGAATAACGGTACCGCTTGCAATAGTAAATTTCTCTGTTCCTCCACTGTCATCAATAAACCAACCGCTGATATCAACCGGATTATCCCCTTTATTGTAAAGCTCAACCCACTGATCCGAATCAGGATCAACCAAAAATTCATTAATAACGACATCGGATGCGAAAGCTAAGGATTTTGACAAAAATAGAGCGGAGAGAGCAATTACCGCAAAAAAAAAGAAAAATAATAATCTCTTAAATAAATTCTTTTTCATAAATAGTTCAACAATTTGAACTATTGTCGTCCAAAGGACGATCGGCCTCTGGCCGAAACTACTGTAAATGCCAATACAAAGTCATTTTACCGTTTGGATGAATTATAAAAACCCCATTTGCTCCATCTCCTGTGCAATTCCGGCAAATATAAGCTTGTCCGCTTTCAACTGCTCTAATGGTAATATCCGAATTATTATACATGTCAAAAGCGGGATGCGGATTACCTTTATAATAAACATCGCTGTAGCATGTATGTCCGAAGTTTTGAGTTATACGCAAATCTTCCGTTGACATTGGCCATGCGAATGAGCCGGATCCGGTATTTGTCGATCCTGTTGGATCACCACCGCAACCTGTCTCCCAACCAACGCTTTTTGATTCAAGAACACTTCCCGGGTTTTCGTAATTGGAGTAGTAACTATATTGCTCTAAAGAAGAAATACTATATACACCAAAATGAAGATGAGGACCAAATGAATAACCAGTATTTCCCATAAGTCCTATTACGTCGCCGCGATTAACTTGTCTTGGAGTTGTAGAAATTAAAAATTTAGCAGCTTTTTGGATTGACGTTAGTTCTCTCATGGCATCTGCTAACCTTTTTTTATATTCTTTTTCCGAATTATGTGTTACTGCCAAAAGATTTTCCTTATCTTTTTTTTCGCTATTTAACTGCGAAGTATAATCCTCGAGTTGTTTTTTTAAAGCAACAACCTTGTTTTTTTTATCTTCAAAAATCAACTTTTGATTTGCATAGTCGTTTCTTGCTTGCTGGGTATCAAAAATTAATCTTTTGTCATGCATTTGCGCAATTTTAAGATAATTTGAGCGAACAAAAAAATCGGAGACATTGCTGGATGACAATAAAATACTTAACGGCTGAGCGCTACCCACTTCGTATGTGGCAACAATTCTGTTTAAAAGTATTTTTGTAATATCTGTTAACGAGTCCTCCAGTTTTGATATTTTTTTTGTTGTTGTTCCGATGTCCGATGATAAAGCTGCTATTTTTTGTTTTGTTTCATTCATTCTAAGCTCCGTCAGCTTTATCTGGCTATCCATAACGGCAATCTGAGAAGAAAGCGTTTTTTCCTGTTTTTGAAGATCTGATACTTTACTTTGAAGTTGATTTATTTCATCCTGAAGTTTACCTGCTTTTTCATTAGCTTCGTTTGATGAATTATCCGACGGAGCAGGCGTTGGAGTGATTGTTACAGTTGGAGTTAATTCTTGAGTTGGAGTTGGAGTAGCATAAACAGGATTAATAACTATTAATACTAAAAAGAAAAATATTATTGAAATTGAATATTTTTTTACAGAACTCATAAGCCATAATATAGATAATTTTTAATTTGAAAACTTAATTCCATCGTCATTCCCGCGCAGGCGGGAATCTAATTAACAGAAAGCTTTGGTGCTAATTGGATCCCCGTTTTCACGGGGATGACATACAACCAAATTTATTTCAGGTATCTAAATACTGCTAAAAAGCTGGCAAACATCCCAAGAAAAACCGCGATTAAAAGATTCACTCCAAGCATCTCCAGTAAAAAAATCGGCGATACGGGAAGAATTGGAATCCCTTTTAAAAAAGAAGATAAAAACGGAGTCGCGTACCATAAGGCAGCAGATGAAAAAGCCCAACCAAAAAATGCGCTTATAACGCCGTAAAATATTCCCTCAAAAATAAAAGGCCAGCGAATATACCAATAAGTCGCGCCTATAAGACGCATTATCTCAATTTCTTCCTTTTTTTGTGAAATCTTAATTCCAATAATGGTCATTGTAATAAAAATAGAAACAAGAGCCAAAACAAAAACTAAGGCTACGCCGATTCTTCTTATAGCAGTAGTCCAATCTGTTAAAGTTGATACTACATCTCTTTGGAAAATAACTTCGGAAACAATAGGCGAATTTTTAAGAGATTCCGAAAGATCCGCCAGGTAATCTATTTTTGTTGCGGATATTTCCAAAGAAGCGGGGAGTATTTCCGCGGTCACTAATTCCAAAAGAAGCGGATCGTTTTTATTTTGCTCTCTGTAAATTTTAAGAGCATCCTGTTTTGAAACAAATTTTATCGTAGCAACTTTTTCGCTTGATTCCAGTTGTTTTTTAAGAGCTTCTATATTTTCCTGTTTTGCTTCGTCTTTGAAAAATGCCGTTACCTGCGGTTTTGATTCAAAATAATTAATAATTTCCGATGAGCCTAAAATAAGAATTGTAAAAATAGATATAACAAAAAAAGTTAAGGTTGTAATTAATATTGCCGCAAGCGCCTGATATGGAGAACGTCTTACATGCCGCCACGTTGTTCTAAGATGAGCCATACTTCCCTTTCTTTTGATCTCTGGTTAATCTCCCTTTGTCTAAAGCTAAAACTCTTTTTGACAAACTATTTACCGCGTCCGCGTTGTGAGTTGCCATAATAATAGTTGTTCCTTTTTCGTTAATATCCAAAAGTAATTTTATAATCTCTTTGCCTGTTGCCGGATCCAAATCACCTGTTGGTTCATCTGCCAGCAAAACATCCGGGGATAAAATAAGAGCTCTTGCGATTGCCGCTCTTTGGAGTTCTCCGCCGGAGAGTTGTATTGGAAATTTATTGCTGTGTTTTTCTATACCGACCTGAACCAATATTTCTTCCACTCTCTTTTTGGCATCAAGTGACTTTACTCCGATAACCTCAAGCGGCAATATAACATTTTCAAAAATTGTGCGGTCCTGAAGAAGTTTTAAATCCTGAAAAATAACTCCAACTTTTTTTCTAAGATGCGGTATTTTTTTATGCGGAAGTTTTACAATATCCCAATCTCCAACATAAATTTCACCTGTTGTCGGAAGTATTTCGCGTATAAGAAGCTTAAAAAGAGTTGTTTTGCCCGATCCTGTCGGCCCAACCAAAAAAATAAATTCACCTTTATCAATCACTATAGATATTTCAGAAAGGCTTAAAGATCCGGTTCCGTATGCTTTTGAAACTTTATCTAACTTTATCATTTTTAAGAATTAAGCGACTTAAAAAACTTAAGTAACTTATGGAGAAGAATATTATAAAACCTCAACGCGCCCTACATCCATAAGCCAGCCGGCTTTTTGAGCGCTGTTTGTTTGTCCCCAAACTTTAATTTTTCTATTTATAAATTTAGATAAATCAACTATCGATGACGTCATATAAACATTTTGGCTATCTCCTCCGGGACGAACAAGATGATACTGACCTTCTCCATCTATTCCGCCCTCTTTAAGAACTCCCTCTGTTGTATCTTTAAATGTTTTTAAATCATCTGAACCAATAGTTGTCCCTTTTGGGATGGAAGAACCGCTTAGGTTTCCAATATTTTTGACGCCTGCCTTACTTCCGTTTTTAGGCAAAATAAAACCTGTTGCAATACCTAAAAAAGCAACTACAATTAAAAATACAATCACTTTTCCGGAAAAAACTGAAGTATTGCTGGACACGCCAAAACTATGAAACGAGGTCGTATTATTCTCGTTTTCCATATTAATATACTTCTCTAGTAAATCACAAAATACGATTTTTGGCAACCCTTTTTATAATTTCCTAAGTTCTTCCTCTATAAACCCATCCAGGTCTCCATCCAGCACTGCCTCTGCATTACTTGTTTCAAAATTTGTTCGCAGATCTTTTACCATATGATAAGGATGCAGGACATAAGACCTGATCTGATTGCCCCATCCGGGAGTTTTATATCCGCCTTTAAGACGCTCCTCTTCTTTTTTTCTTTCTTCTTCTTTTATAAGCCATAATTTTGCCCTAAGTATTTTTAATGCGTTCTCGCGATTTTGTCCCTGATATCGTTCCGTTTGCGCGGTTACTATAATGCCTGTCGGCTTATGTTTTAAACGAACCGCGGATGAAACTTTTTGCACGTTTTGCCCGCCATGGCTTGATGCTCTGTAAAATTCCCATTCTAAGTCATCTTCCTTAATTTCAAAAGCGCCATTTTGATCTATTTGAGGCAACACTTCAATTAGGGCAAAAGATGTTTGTCTTAAATTATCAGCGTTAAAGGGAGAAAGTCTTACCAATCTGTGAACTCCTGCTTCTCCTTTTAAATAACCATAAGCGTATTTTCCTTCAACCGAAACGGTAATGCTTTTTAATCCGGCCTCATCTCCGGGTATTTCTTCTATTGTTTCAAAATTCCAGCCTTTTCTTTCAAAATATCTTGAATACATGCGATATAGTATGTTAGCCCAGTCCATCGCCTCAACGCCGCCTTGTCCGGAGTGAATAGATAAAATTGCCGAAGACTCATCGTATTGACCCGAAAAGTATAAAATTTTTTCAAGTTTGACTAAAAGTTTTTCCGCCTGCTTTTGTTCTCCAATGGACAAAAAATTTTGAAGTTGTTCTATTTCCTCAAGTTCTTTTTGAAGATCGGACATCTCCTTCATTTTTGCTGCTGCCGCTTGATGATTTTGCCAAAAAAAAGGCTTGGCGCTTTCTGCTTCAATTTCGCGAATTTTTCTTTCTTTTTTCTCTATATTTAGACTTTCAATAAGCTTACGTACTCTATCTTTTAGTTCATCCATAAATTCCCACTTCTCACATCATTGTCTATATTCTCACTTCCAACTTCCCGCCTCCAAATTATATCACGAAGCTTAGAAGAAGAGCTAAAGCAGCCATGCTCATTATAAAAATCGTCAAAATACCTAAAACATTAAGCAGCTTATTATTTGTTCTATCTTTCATAATTTTTTTATTGTTTGCAATAAAAAGAATCATTATTAAAAGCGGAGGCGCAATCAATCCGTTAATAACAGCCGTATAGTAAAGAGCCGTAATCGGACTTATGCCTATAAAATTAATTAAAAGTCCGATTAATGTTGCTAACGCTATTATCCCGTAAAATCCATGCGCTTCATTGAACTTTCGGTAAAGTCCTTCTTTTAGACCAAATGCTTCAGATATGGCATAAGATGCGGAGCCAGCCAGTATCGGTACCGCCAGAAGACCTGTTCCAACAATTCCAAGAGCAAAAAGAAGAAAAGCAAAATCCCCGCTCAAGGGTCTTAAAACTTCTGCTGCTTGACTTGCGGAAGTAATATTGTGAACACCATTCTGAAAAAGCGTTGCCCCGGTTACTATAATTATAAAAAACATTACTAAATTTGAAAAGAACATGCCTATCATGGTATCCACTCTAAGCCTGGATATATCTTTAGGCATTACCTTTGGTTGTCCTGCTCCCATATTTCTTAATTTATGATGTGCCACTTCTTCTTCCACTTCTTCGGATGCTTGCCAGAAAAAAAGATAAGGGGAAATCGTAGTTCCTAGAATTGCAACTATATTTAAAAAGTAAATTTTATTAAAACTAAAATTTGGAATAACTAAAGAATGAAAAACATTTATCCAATCTATTTTTATAATAAATGCCGTTAAAACATAAGAAAGTAACGCAAATGCAAGATATTTAAGATACTTTGAATAAGTTTTATAAGATACGAATATTTCCAAAAATAGCGTTAAAGACGTAAGCAAAATCAACCAGAAAATAAAATTTATTTTTACAGGAAAATAATAATTAAATACCAGCTCCGACGCTGCTGCCATTGCGCCTAAATCAGCTCCTATGTTAATAATGTTTGCAATAAAAAGAAGAAAAACTGCAAAAAATAAAACTTTTTTTGAATAATGTTCCTTTATCACCCCCGCAAGTCCGCGTCCTGTAACCATTCCTATTCTTCCGCACATTTCTTGAATAGACGCCATAAGAGGAAAAGAAAAAAGCGCAGTCCAAGCCTGCGTAAAACCAAAAAGAGCGCCTGTTTGCGAATATGTCGCTATTCCCGAAGGGTCATCATCGGATGCGCCGGTAATAAAACCAGGCCCTAATGATTTAAATATTTTTGATAAAAACTTTTTCATTATAATCCTTTACAGATATTGTAGCAGGCTTCTTTTGCTTGATTTTTCGGTAACTGCTGCAAAGCCTGAATATCTTCTATCACTTTTTTTATCTGAGGAGAAGATGATGCTAAATCAGAAACGTTAAGGCTCATCACTTCTTTTTTAAAATCTGCCAGTTTTTGTTCCATGTTTGTTTGCAATTTAGAAGATACGGGGAGTTGCACAGATGGATCTTTTGCTGACTCCTGAGAAGATGAGGACTCGTTTTTGGTGTTCACTCCTGCAACTTTAGTGCTCAAAACACTTTTATCCTTAAAAATGTATTTTTTTGCACCATAAGCACCACCCAACAAAATAGCTAGAGTCGCCAATCCGATAATAATTCTTTTTTTACTCCATGCCTCGTGTACTAAATTCTCATTAGTCATGCTAATAATTGTTTTACCTTATTAATAATATTTATTGAATCAATTTCCGCGTAGTTTAAAAGTTCGTCTTTAGTGCCGCTTCTTGAAATCTTTTTTACGGCTATTTTGAAAACTTCCGCGCCCGTATTTGATAACGCGGATAAAACAAAATCACCTAATCCTCCGTGCTCAAAATGATCTTCAACAGTTATTACGGTTTTATTCTTTGTTTCGTTAACACATTTAATAAGAGCTTCCCTATCTATCGGTTTAATCGAATAACAATCAATAATTCTTATATTAATATTTTCTTTTTTTAATTCATCGTATGCTTCTAATACCTCATAAATAGTTATACCGGTTGCAACAATAGTTAATAGATCATTTTCCGATTGCTTAAGAACTTTTGATCCGCCAATTTTAAATTCTTCATCTTCTTTATAAATTACAGAAGTTTTCGGGCGAAGAGTCCTAAGATAAGAAATACCGGTATGCGCTGCAAAAAGAGGTAAAAGTTTTGCCATTGATACGCCGTCGCACGGATGAAGAATTATCGAATCGGGTACTGCGCCAAACATTGCGATATCCTCAAGCGCCATCTGAGACGGTCCGTCTTCTCCTATTGATACTCCTGCGTGAGATCCCACAAATTTAACATTTGCTTTTGATATTGCGCTCATTCTTATTTGGTCAAAAGCCCGGGTTAAAAAGCAGGCAAAAGTGGAAACAAACGGAATTTTACCCATTTTAGAAAGGCCAACAGCAACACCAACCATATTTTGTTCCGCAATAAAACACTCGATAAAACGGTCGGGGTGACCTTTCATAAAAATTTCGGAATACGTTGAATTTTTCGTATCTCCATCCAATGCATAAATTAAGGGATTTGTTCTCCCCATTTCCGCCAAAACTTCTCCATAAACCTCCCTTGTCGCAACTTCATCGCCTATTTTATACTGAATTTTTAGCACAGGAATGCCGATGGACGACTGATCAAGTATTTCAAATGAACTGAAAGTCGGCAAGGATTTATCTTTGATATTCTTACTTCCCTCTGTAAGCCGACTTTCATTTAGCGAAGATGGAATTGAATTTGAATTTTTAGCTTGCTCTGTCTGAGCGTCATTTGAAATATTTGTCAGGCGACCAGCGGTTTCATAACTTTTGACAGTGCCCCGAACGGCTAGCTCAAACCTCAAGCTTTCATCAATTTCTCCCAACTCCAAAAGCGCTTTTTCCAATTCCTCTTTTTTAAGCGCTTTTCCATGCCAATTATCTTTATCTTCCAAAAAAGAAACACCTTTCCCTTTTATTGTTTTCGCAATAATAACAAAAGGCTTGCCCGACTTATTATTAACTGCCAGTTCAAACGCTTTTTCTATTTCCTTAAAATTATGCCCGTCAATTGCAATCACTTCAAAACCAAAAGCGGAAAAGCGGTCAATATATTCTTGAATTCGATGCCCAAACATCGTTTCCTGACTTTGACCCAAACGATTAATATCCGCAATAGCAATAAGATTATCCAATTTATAATGCGATGCAAAATTTACCGCCTCCCAAACATTCCCTTCTGCGCATTCCCCATCCCCTAAAAGTACATACACTTTAGGTGAACTTTGAACTTGAGCGCGAAGCGCGATTGCTATTCCGCAACCAACAGATAAGCCTTGTCCCAAAGATCCCGTTGCCGCATCTGCATATGGAAAATACGGTGTCGGATGACCTTCTAATCTACTTCCGAATTTCCTAAGAGTTTTTAGCTCTTCAAGAGGCAATCCTCCGCTCATCGCGAAAAGTGTATACAAAAGAGGCGCTGCGTGTCCTTTTGACAAAATAAATCTGTCGTTATTTGGATCACCCGGATTTTTAATGTCATATGTAAAATAATTATTAAAAAGAACGGTCCCAACATCTGCCGCAGATAAACAAGAAGTCGGATGTCCTGATCCTGCCTCTGTTGTAGAAATCAAACACCACTTCCTAACAAGCGCAGCCTTTTTTTGAAGATCCAGTTGATTACTCACCACAATATTGTAACAGAAAGTTAACTGAAATCAATAATAAAATTAAAGTTATAAATTATCTGTTGAAGCAGGGGTGATCAATGCCGGGAACATATTACTATCATCTGCTGGAT
>Ga0209542_10003738_pt1 | contig 32215 bp, 33 predicted proteins | sample RifCSPhighO2_01_FD_184028 | JGI IMG/M metagenome (GOLD analysis project Ga0209542, IMG submission 184028) | Soil microbial communities from Rifle, Colorado - Rifle CSP2_plank highO2_0.1 (SPAdes) (version 2) | ecosystem: Environmental > Terrestrial > Deep subsurface > Rock core/Sediment ... | reverse complement strand
AATTCTAAATCCTCTTTTTCTGACGTCTTTTGATTTGCATTTTGGACATTTAAATTTCATAGGTTGCACCTCCTTTTAACAAGGAAGCAAACAAACTACTTAAATGTGACGTTTAGTAGACAATATCTGTTATAGGTTTGGGAGCTTTTTCCAAAGGATTATTTCGTATAAATTGAAAAAGTATAACACTATTTACAATAACAATTACAATTAAAATCGCTAGAATTATTGCCAGATTCCTGGTATTTCTTGTCCGCATTGGCATCTTCCTCCAACTATTTTATTTTCCACATCTTTTAGGTTTCTTATGATTAACTGCTTTCTGCAGTTATGGCAGAAAGTTATATTTCCTTCATTAATATCATTTATTTTTATTTTAGAAGTATAGACATAATGAAGTCCGGCATTTAAAGCTATTTTTCTTGCTTTAATAGCCAAGGCTATACTCTCTTCATTTGAATAGTCATACGGAATAAAATGCAATGGAGTATTAACTCCGAGATTATCTACAACCCATGAGATTAATTTTCTGAAATCATAAAAATTACTATGAAATTTTGGGATAACTTTCATTCTTATTTCAATCCATATATTATTCTCTTTAAGAGTTTTAACTGCATCAAGTATTGGAGAAAGCCTGGCATTGTAAACTTTTTCATATAGTTCATCACTCATACCTTTTATATCAATAACTGCTGCATCAATATATTCCGATAACTCTTGTGCAGCTTCCTTATTTATAAATCCGTGAGAAATCATTACATGTTTTAGATTGTTTGTATGGTCATTCTTCTTAGCCCTTTCTGCAGAATCCTTCATATATTCATAAAACATTGCTGGCTCGGAATAGCCATAAAAAATCATTTTTGCGCCGGTTTTTTCAGCTTCTCTTAGAATCTGGTCTGGATATTGGGTTAATACAGGAATATTTTGCATTTCTTCGTAGCTTTTAACTCCATGATCAATAAGCTCTCCAAATAAATTATTTCCAGCAATTCCTAAGCTTAGCCCTTTATTTCCTGGAAGAACATGATATAAAGGAATATCTTCTGATTTTAGATATTTTACAATAAATGGCTTTCCGTAAAACATATTTTTCAAACTTCCATTTACATTCATTCTAACTTGGCATTTTCCCACTTCCCCATTTTCAATAAAACAGCTATGGGGGCATAATAGGCAATGAACTTTTTTGTCTGATAATTTTTTATAATAGCTCGCCTCTTTGAATTTCATGAATATCTTATGTTACTTTTCTATTTAAACTTTATATATTAACCTTAGTATATAATAAAATATAGATTAATTAATAAATAATAAGAAGAATCTTGGCACTTAAAAGGAGGGTTTGATAAGGGTGAACCTTTAAATCATTAATGATTTTTAAATCCATTAGGATTTTGGTTCCCTTTATTATTTATTAAGTTTTATGAGCCCAATTGTTAGAATCCTTTCCCCATCTACTCTCTGCAAAATTAATATACTCTATCTCCCCACGTTTTCCTTTCTCACTCGGTTTTCTTGCAACTAGAATCTTACTGAATATATTACGCTTAAGATACCATCTGCACTTTTCTTTTTCTTCCTTAGAAAGAAGGCCATTAACTTTAACTTCCACTCCAAAAACATCATATCTTTCCTTATCAATAAATTGAATGACAATAAAATCCGGAAAGCCTGTTCCAATAGCTAAGACTTTTTTAAAAGGATTATATTTTCTTTTTGCAGGGATTAGCCTATTATTTTCTAAATCAACATTATTGCTCCATTTATCAACTGCAAACCCCTTGTCCTCCCAGTATTTTCTCACTTTTAACTCAAACCTTGCGCCAGCAGCGCGTGATAGTCTCCCACTTTTAATATTTTCCTTGTTTTTTAGAATAACCTTTCCCTCCTCATTAAATGTAGCTTTATGCAAAACCTCTTTTTCCATAAAACCTTAAAAACTGGATTCTTTAAATATCTTCTTAAACAGAAGTTATAATAAACCATAAACCTTTATTAAATTTCATAAATCTCTTCCAAGCAAAGTTCTTCTGTTATTCGCCTTTGCTCTTTTTATTGCATCAATAATCAGGTTTTCTAATTTTTTTTCAAGCTCAACAGCAACATCGCTTGCAACGCTTGATATGCTTTTGTCTTTGTCAAGCTCTTCAACTGCTTCTTTTATGTTATTTGATTTAATCAGTTTTCCCATGTTATATTATTTTCATCTCCCAGAGGCAGGAATTGAACCTGCCCTCCTAACTTGATGAGGGTTAGGAAAAGCACCTAATGTGCTTTTATATTTAATTATCTTATATTTTAATGAGTTGATGTTTTATTAAATTATCGGAATTTATTTGAATTCATTTATTGCTTTTATAACTTCGTTAATTAAGTCTTGAGTAATAAACAGAGAAGATTTTGTTTTTAGTTCATTAATCTTTTCAATTGCGGTCTTTTTGTCAATTAGTTTAGTTTTTAACATGCGTAAAATAACTCCAATTGTTCCATGGGTTTCAATAAAATATTTTTTTGCTATCTGCCTGGCTTCCAGATCATCAGTTATAAAATAATCAATTTTTTCTTGTAATGCCAGGGTTATTGCTTCTGCCTCTCCTAAATCAAGATTGTGCTCGTTGGTTATGATCTTCGCTTTATCTTTTGACTCTGAAGTTAACCTTACAATTTTTATCTTAGATAGAATTGAAATTTTATTTTTTCTTAGTTCATTTGCAACTTCTTCTGGGATTAATATATCTGAAAAAACATCAAGAGCCTTTAGAAAATTAATTTCATTTAGATGAATAATTGGCCCGGTGTTTGAAACAATCTTATTTGCCATAAAGTCCCCATTGAATATCTTCTTTTATAGCAGATTCCAACTGAGTAACTTTTTGCTTTTTAATCAACTCACGAATAGCATCTCGGATTAATTCTGACTTATTTGCATACCATCCTTCATTAATTATTCCTTCCATTTCTACAACTATTCGTTTTGTCAGTTTTGCAGGCACTGTTTCCATATCTGAGTTTTCTATTTTTATATTTTCCATAATAGTATTACTATAGTAATACTATTTAAAGTTTTCTATCTTTAAATAAAACTTGTTACTACTTATTAATTAACATATACCGAAAAGTTTAAAAAGACAACATTTGTAGAAAAGATATGGCAAATACAAATTATAGAGCATGTGCAATGAGGGCTAAAGATGTGCCTTTTTGCGAAGCTTTAGATGCAGGAAGTTATGTAGAAAGATATTCTGAAAGAGTTAATGAACTCTTAGCAGGTATAAAAGATAGTTCTCATAGAGCTAAAGTAAGCGAAACTCTTGGGAGTTTTCAAGCTGGAAGTGATGGAAAATTAGTTCAATCAAGTCCGTATAAGTTGGTTATCTTACAAAATAGTCTTCCAGAAGGAAACGTGCTTGTTTCAAGACCAGCACTTCAAATTGCTAAAGAAAATAATCCTAATTTTATGAATGGATTTTATATTGATTGCGGGCTAAATCTTGCTAGTGCTTCAGAAGGTTACGAAACAAATAAATTTCTTGCACAGGCATTAGCTTCTGATTTAGAGAAAGCAGGAGTAGGTTTGCAAGATTCAAGACTAATTCCTTATAGTATTTTAACTGCAAAACTTTCTGAAAAATCGCCAAGTGGATTAATTTTTGAATTATCTGAAAAAGGAAAAGATATTGCAAAATCTGTTGTTCCTAAAACACATGATTTCAACTGGAATTATTTACCTTCAAAAGGTGGGTTGTTCGGGGCTTTCCTTGGCAGGGATGGTGGCTGGGTTGCTGGTGTTGGTGCTCTGGCTGATTCCGACTACGATGGCAGGGTGGTCGTTGAAACAACCGGCGAAGCCGGCTCGCGCGAACTTGAAGCTTTGAAAACAGAAGCAGGAAATCTCTTTGCAAGACAAGAAAAAGAAAGAAAGGATCTTGTTAGTAGACTTCTTGCATAATTATAAATACTTTATTTCTTTTATAAGATTCCTAGCCATATAAATAATCTAATTACTAGGTTATGTATATTACTGGGCCACACGTCAATTTATTAGCACATGATTTAGGTTTATTTTAAGTCATAAAATACAGAAGTTTCTTGCGAGAAACTTCAGTGAAGAAATTCCCTAAGGATTTCCCAATTGATAAATTGGCTATAAATTGTTCAGGGCTTACCTTAACAGGAATGGCAACTGGAATGCTGATGATGATGATCTGGCTGATTCCGACTACAATGGCAGAATGGCTCAAATGGCTAGGTTTTATCTAATATGGAAACTAATAATCTTTATCCTAAAATTTATAATTTAAGCAACTTGCTTTTAGCATGGAGAAAAGCAAGAAAAGGAAAAACTAAAAAAGGTTATGTTAAAGAATTTGAGAAAGATGTTTTAGGAAATCTATTAAAATTGCAAGAAGAATTAAAAAATGAAACTTACACACCATTGCCACTGAAAACCTTTATTTTGCGTGATCCAAAAACCCGTAAAATTTCAAAATCTGCTTTCAGAGATAGAATTATTCATCATGCTTTAGTGAGATTTTTAGAGCCGATTTTTGATAAGACCTTTATTTATGATTCGTGTGCAAACAGGAAAGGCAGGGGAAATTTATTTGCCTTGGAAAGATTTGAATTATTTAAGAGAAAAGTTACAAATAATCTAAAATCAGAAGCATTTTGCTTGAAAGTGGATATTAAGCATTATTTTGAAGAAGTTGACCACGAAATTTTATTAAGAATATTAAAAAGAAAGATTAATGATGAGAAAACTATTAATTTAATTATGAAAATATTAAATAATAATACTCAAACTATTTCAGTTGGGGGGGGCGAACGAATGTTGGAATGCCACTAGGCAATTTAACTTCTCAATTTTTTGCAAATGTTTACCTTAATGAACTTGATTATTTTATAAAACATAAATTAAAAGCAAAATATTATATAAGATATGTTGATGATTTTGTTATTCTGCATAGCTCAAAATCGCAATTGACAGAATGGAAGAAACAAATAGATGAGTTCTTAAAAAATAAATTAAAATTAGAATTACATTATCAAAAATCTAAGATCCTTTCCTTGTCAAGAGGCATTGATTTTGTGGGTTTTAGGAATTTTTATTATTTTAGGATATTGAGAAAAAGAAATATAAGAAATATGAAAAATAAAATAGCTAAATGTAAGAAATGGATGATAAGTAAAGATGATTTATTGGTTAGTTTTCAGGGTTGGCAAGCTTATGCAATGAGGGCTGATAGTTATAAATTAAGAAATAAAATTAATAATATCATAAATAATTTCTCTTTTACTCAGGCCTCAACAGAGGAAAAATTACACACTCTCTGATTGGCTTGTCAATTAAATATGCGAAAAATCTCTCGCTAACTCCAAAACCACATGTTGGAGGCATTCCGTATTTTAGTGCTTCAACAAATCCTTTATCATGTTCCATACTTTCCTTATCTCCAGCTTTTTTCATTTCAGCTTGTTTCTTAAACCTATTTTCTTGATCAATTGGATCATTTAGTTCAGAGTAGCCATTTCCTAATTCACTTCCAGCAATAATAACCTGAAACTGCTGAACTTTTCTAGGGTCTTTTTGATCTCTTTTTGCTAAAGGAGCAAGTTCTACTGGCTGGCCAATTAAAAATCCCGGGCCTGCTAATTTTTTTCTGCAGTATTTCCATAAAATATCAATTAATCTCCATTTGTTAGAATTTTTATCATATTCAACATTTAATGAATCTAGCTTCTTTTTTATTTCATTTCCATTTGCTTTCCAGATATCAATTCCAGTATATTTTTTAACTGTTTTTTCATAATCATAAATTTCCCATTTCTTTCCTAAATCAATCTTATAACCTCTTGATTCAAATTTCAGCGAGTTTATAGTTGATTTTGCAACTCTCTTATACATTTCCTGAACAAGTTTCATTCCATCATTATAATCTGCATAGCTCCAATAAAATTCCATTTGCGTGTAATCCTGCAAATGTTCTGCATCCATGCCCTCATTTCTAAACTGCCTCCCAATTTCAAATGTTTTTCCATATCCCGCAGCCATTAACTTTTTCTGCCATAACTCCCCCATTGAAATTCTTAGATAAAGATCAATATCTAAAGCATTCATATGAGTTTTAAATGGTGTTGCAGCAGCTCCGCCAGCACTGCTTTCAAGTATAGGAGTTTCAACTTCTACAAAATCTTTTTCTAAAAGAAAACTTCTTATTGCCTGCCAGAATTTCTGTTTTTTAATGAAAATTTCCTTAACTTCAGGATTCATTAAAATATCCAAATACCTTTTTCTGTATCTTTCTTCCTCATCTTGCAATCCGTGCCACTTTTCAGGCAGAGGCAGAATAGCCTTGCTTAGTAATTCAACTTTGCTAATAAGTATTGACAACTCGCCGGTTTTTGTTTTTATTATTCTTCCTTCTACTCCAACAAAATCTCCGGCATCAATATATTTTTTAAAAAATTCAAACTCTTTTTCATTTGTTCCACCTTTACCTTGCTGTGAAACTATTTGTATCCTGCCACTAGAATCCTGAAGTGTTGCAAAGCTTATCTTTCCCAAATCTCTTTTAATCATAACTCTTCCAGCAACCTTTGCTTTGTTAGTTGTTTTAGAATCTGCTTTTAGTTTTTTGTACTTATTCTGTAACTCTAATGCTATATTTTTAACTTCATATTTATAAGGATATGGATTAATTCCCTTTTTTCTTAGCTCCTCTATTTTTCTAATTCTGCTTTCAACAATCTGGTCTTCTCTTCCCATGATTGATTTAAGAAAAAGTGATTTAAATATGTTATTAATCCTTTTCTGTAAGATATTTAATTTTCGTTTTTAATTCCTTTGCAAACTTCTCAAAATCCTCGCTCCATTCTTCATCTAATTCAGGGCAAATTATAATATTAATATTATTCTTTTTATGGTAGATTAGTATGCTTGATTTTTTATCTCCTGACGCACTTAACAATGTCTTTGGTCCAAAACTTATATTTTTTAATCCAATTTGTTCAAACTTAACTTTACTCTTCAACAAATCTTGCTCTATCTTAATATATTTCTTCCATATAATTTCTAGCTTAGAAATATTAATTTTATACTCAGAAGCAAGTTCTCTAATAGTAGCTAAATCATGTTTCCAATAAAAATCCTGTTTTTCTATTAATGAATTAACAATTTGAGCATCACTAATAGTTTTAACTTTAGGTTTTGTGGTTCTTACTATATTAAATGCCTCTTTTCTCATTTTCTCATAATTTTTACTCAACTCTATTAGTTTTATTTTTAAACTCATAAAAGATAGAATTAATCAACTAATAAAAATATATCGTTTTTAAGATTTATTTAAATATGCAAAATCTTAAACTCCTGGAAATCCTGAAAAGGGATTTCTGTTATTTCAAGCTCTTTTACAACAGCATGTTTTGGGCCTTGCTTGCATACTTCATGCATCTGGTCAACATTTTCAATCTCTCCCTCAACTATAACCTCAACATCTCCGCTGTCTAGGTTACGTACAAATCCCCTTAAGCCAAGAGCATCTGCATTTTCCTTTATAAAACTCCTGAAAAACATGCCTTGCACAGTTCCTTTGATTATAATTTTATTAGCCTTTTTCATAAGAATATCAAGAAAAGCGCTTTTTTAACCTTTATTATTGTTCTGCGCTATTATTTAAATATATTTAAGCAATAGCTGCCTGAGAAGAAGTCAAAACTGCCAGCAAAACAAGCAGAGTAAAGATAATTATCCATGCAAGAATAACTGCAAAAATTGCCTTAACTTTCTGGATTTTTTGGAATTTCATTATTCCCATTACTGAAAAAACAAGAATATGAATTACTGCAATTAAATTAATAATTAGAAGAATAATTGCTCCAGGTTGTTTAATATAATCTTTATATGCCTGCATCACAACATTTTGGTCTTGCGCAGTTGTTATTGTCTGAAACATGCTTGAATCAATAGGTATTATGAACTGTATAACTAAACCCACAAGCAACATTATAAACCCGTAAAGAACAGCAATCATTAAAGCATAAACAATCAGTTTATAAGTATTAAAAAATCCTTCTTTTGCTTTAAAAATCTTAAGAATAATATGAATAACTCCTGCCAGAATAAATGGGGCAATTACAGAAAAAATAACCCCATTAACAAAGCCTAAAACCACACCTGAAAGCAATTCAGAATTAAAAGGAACTTTGCTTGCAATTGCGGTTATGATCAGGGAGATAATAAACCAAATAATATATAATATTACAAAATCTCTTATAAGGGGCTGATACTTATCTTGTTTTTCAATCGAATTTAAAAAAGCGCTTGGCTCGAGGAACATCTGCTTGAAATTAGGTATTTTAAAAGAAACACTCTCTTTGTTTTTCACATCACTTTTTTCCTCACTCTTTTTTACCTCAGTTTTCTTGCTTCCTCTTTTTGCCATTAATTAAATTGCGGAATTTAATTTATAAATGTTTGTGATGATGAATTTAAGATAATTTGCTTCATCAACTCGGTGCTCGTTGATTACACAATTATTAACTATTTATTGAAATGTAACAAATAATATTAAATTAAAACTGGCAAATATAGTGGCTCCTGCGATAAATTAGGCAGGGATATAGTATGATTTCAGAATAATTTTGAAAATACTGCAATACTTTTATATAATTTATTATCTTAATAAGTTAATTTTACAATTTAGATTATGCAGGTATTTTTGCTTTATCTTCAAGAATATTTCTACATATTGATCTAACATCTTCTATTGACGTATTTCCTTCAAGAATATTATGTAGATTCCAAAAGCCAAAGATGTTTTCAGCATACCCATATGGTCCAGTAGGACTTTTTTGAGGAGTGTAAATTAAATAATGATGCTGAAATTCTCTGTATAAAACTAAATCTCTAGTTTCTTCATCAAAAAACCCTGATACTCCAGTAGATTGGACTTCTTTTATTGGCATATATATAATAAATTAATTACCATTTTAAATATTATTATAATCTAATAACCTTCATTACAACAATACTTATTAATCACATCCTGCTTTTTTTATCATGGCAAAAATATCAGCAGGTAGTTATGACTTAAATAAATGGCTTTACGGAGGTTATGAAACAGATATTATTACAACAATTTACGGGCCAGCTGGAAGCGGCAAGACAAATTTCTGCGTTTTAGCTTCTGTTTCTCAGGCAAAAAAAGGAAAAAAAGTTATTTTTATTGATACAGAAGGGGGTTTTTCAACAGACAGGTTCAAGCAAATTTCGGGCGAGAATTTCCAAGAAGAATTAAAAAATATTCTTTTGTTAAAGCCAACTAACTTTTATGAGCAGAAAAAAATATTTGATTCTTTGCTAAAACAAATTAATAATTCTATAGGATTAATAATTGTTGACGGTATTACAATGCTTTATCGCCTGGAAATTGGAGATGCCTTAAAACAGGAGAATGATTTTAAAGTAAAGCAGGCAAATTTTGAGCTTGCGCGGCAATTGAGAACTTTGGCAGAAATTGCCAGAAACAAAAATATTCCCGTATTAGTAACCAACCAGGTTTATTACGAATTCCTGTCAGATGAAGAATTTAGAGAAGGCAAGGAAAAAACAGCAAGAATGGTCGGAGGAGATTTATTGAAATACTGGAGCAAGTGTTTAATCGAATTAAAACAAATTAATAATAAACGTACTGCTGTTTTGAAAAAGCACAGAAGCCTGCCAGAAAAAGAGCTTCAGTTTGTGATTGTGCAGGAAGGAATAAGAAAAAAAGGCCTGTTTTGAAGGTCTGATTAAGTAAAAATGTATTTTGAAAATATTGCAACATCTTTACATGATTTTTCAGCTGGATTAATTATGTTAAAATCACAAGTTTCAGTAGATTACTCATTTAAACCATGGCAAATTTTTCATCTAGAAAAATTTAATATTGTGTGTTTTAAAATACTCTCGCAAGATTTATTAACCTAGAAAAATTAACTTTATCATGGCTAAAAAGAGGGTTAAAAAGAAAGTAAAAAATAGGGCTGTTAAAAAAACGGGAAGCAAGCTAAACTACTACAGCAAACCAAGAAAATTATCTATAACCGATAATTTATCTGAAAGGTATAAGTCAAAAAAAACATTTTACACTATTTTATGGTTTGTTATTATTCTAACCATCATTATTTCAATTCTTATTTTTGCTTATAATAATCTTTCTGAAATTAAAAAAAATCTTAGATTATCCCCTTCCCCTGATTTTACTGGTTTGCCATCAGGATTCACTCCTAAATTTGGTTACTGGCATAAAAATCCGACAAGTACTAGTTCGCCAGGCTCAGTTTCTTTATGGGATGCTGATGGAAATGTTTATTTTTCAAGTAATGGGATTGATTTTACAGAATGGCAAGATACGGGCCCTAATAGCAAAACACAAGCAGAACTTCCACTTGATTATATACCCTCAATAGGTTATCGTGTTGGTTTTCCAGGAGCTGAAACAGTTCTTTTATGGAGTTCATCAAGAACTATTTACGCTTGGAGTTATTCAACTCAGAAATTTATTTTTATTTCTTCAGGAATAATCCCCGGTACTCCTTCAGGTCAATTGCCAGGAGATTTTATTCCAACAGCGGGCTACTGGCATAATATGGGAGGAAATGCAGGAATAGTTTCTTTATTTGATTCAACAAGATGGTATTATTCGGGAAGTGACAATGTTTTTAATTCTCTTAACCCAGTTAATTTTGATCTTCCTGCTGGAACTCCTAAAGTTGCTTATTATTACGAATTTTCTCCAACTCAAAAAGGAGTTCAATTATGGTATGATACAGTTAATCCAGGAAAAGTCTATAAATTTAATCCTCCAACAAATAAATTTGTACTTGCTTCTCCCCCAAATATGCCTTCAACCTCACCGACAGCAGGTTATTTTGATAAAATAAGAGATAGAATTGTTTTATTTTATGGAAGCACTGCTTATGAATCATTTGATGCTGCAACTTTTACAAGAATTGGTGCTGCTGCATGCACTCCTCAATGCGCTGGCAAAGTTTGTGGAAGTGACAGCTGTGGTGGAAGCTGTGGAACTTGCACAACAACAGGAACAACATGTAATGGGGCTGGGCAATGTGTCCCCCTTTCTTCATGCACTCCGGAGTCTGACTCTGCATTCTGCTTAAGAATTGAAAAAGAGTGCGGCATGGTTTCAGGTGCAGATAATTGTGGAGTTTTAAGAACAGTAAATAGCTGTGGTAGTTGTGATTTGGGAGTTAGTTGTTCGAATAATATTTGCACCAGGTTATTAACTTCACCCTTATGCACAGATTCAGATATATTGGAGGGGGCTTATGGATATTATACAAAAGGAAACGTAACTTATCTGCAAAATACAGTTAATGTAACAAAAAATGATTCATGCCTTAATTCTACAGCTTTATTAGAATGGTCTTGTGATGGAGACTTAGGAATAAATATAACTTATACTTGCCCTAATGGATGCTCAGCCAGTTTTTGCTCAGGAACCCCTCAAGAATCATGCACAGACTCTGACGAAGGCCTGATTTTTGGAACATATGGAAGTGTTGAATACTCGCTTAATTCTGTTTCTGAAATTAAAAATGATACCTGCCTTGATGAAATAGCTTTAAAAGAATATTATTGCGATGATAATGGATTGATTGCAAGCAGATTATATGATTGCTTGTCAGATCAGGCATGTTCTGGCGGAGAGTGTGTTTTAATTGTGGATAATAATCCGGATCAAGAAAATGAAGATAATCCGCCGCCGACACCTACAGAAAGTTGTACAGACGGAGAAGAAACATGCGATGGAAATTATTATCTTCTTTGCGCTAATGGGCGATGGCTTGACCCAAGGCGTGTAGATAATAAATGCGGGTATAATATTGAAGACACTTCTTCTAATGCTCAATCAGGAAACAGAAGCTCTTCAATATTTGGAAACAGCTCTTTCTGGATTTACCTAACTATATTTTTAATTGTAATTATCATAATTGCTGGAATTGTTATTTTTGTAGTTATAAGAAAGAAGAAAAAGCAAAAAAGAAATGAGGGTTTTGGAAATCCCGGTTATCAGCAAAATTCTTATCCAAGGCCACCACCATCACCACCAACCACCACATTGCCACAATATTCATCGCCAACCACTACAAGCACAACCCAATATCAAGGCCAAACAAGAACTTTTGAAAAACAATAATTTAGAGTATATAACTTATAGAATATTAAAGCATCGAGCTGCTAATTGATAAGCCTCAGCAACTTTCACATTAAAATTAGGCAAGGATGTGGTATGTTTTCAAAATCTTGAATCATTACAATATAAAATTTTTCTATGTGAAAAATTTTGCATGATTTATTAGGTATTTAAATTAATTTTAGGTAATAAAAGTTATTCCTAAATGGCATTAACTTGTAGGTTCATATAAATTTTGGATGCCTTATACTCTTGGCATAGGAAGGTTCACTTTCAAAATAATTATCATTCTTCTATATTGTTTTCTGGTTTATTGCTTCTTTCCTTCCTGCTTTCGCAATTTGGATTAAAGCAAAAAATCCATGGTCTTTTTGCCTTTTTTATAGATATCAGCATAGGCCAACCGCAAAGCGGGCATTGTTTGTCCGTAGTTTTTATAAGCGCATTAGGGGGCAATGAAAAAGTTGTCTTGCAGTCAGGATATTTATTGCATGCAACAAAATACCTGCTGAATTTTTTCCCATATTTTATTGTTAATTTTCCTTCTTTGCATACAGGGCATATTCCAATTTCTGCTTGCTTTTTTTCATCCTCCCATAATTGTGATGTGGCTGCAATTAAATCCTTGCCTATTTTAAGTTTATTAGTCTTAAATTGCTCGCCGATTTTATAAATTATTTTTTTTGTATCTTCCAATATTTTCTTCTCTTTTTCTAAGGGGTTTTTAGAATCTCTTAAGCTGTCCATTTCTTTTTCAATATTCCTTGTAAGCTGTTCATCAATAATTATTGGACAGTTGCTTTCAAGACTTGAAATTAGCGAGATTCCCAAACTAGTGGCCTCAATGCTTTTTTCTTTTATATAACCCCTATTATAAAGAGTTTCAACAATGCTCGCTCTTGTAGCCTTTGTTCCGAGGTTTTTCTTTTCTAATTCAGAAACAATTGAGGCTGGAGTATATCTGTGCGGAGGCTGGGTGTATTTTTCTTCAATCTCGACTTTTTTAACAATTACCTTCCCATTTAAATCAGGAATTTCTTTTTCTTTGAAAACTGACGGATAAACTTCCATCCACCCTTTTTGATTTATAGCCATTCCTTTTGCAGTAAATCTTAAATTATTAACCTCTACATTTATCTTTTTATTATCCAGAAGAGCATCATCACAGAAGCAGGAAACAAATCTTTTTACAATTAATGAATAAATCTTGCCGTCTTCTCCCTCTAAACTATGAAACTCTCCTGTAGGGTATATTGAAGGATGGGCAGGATCTGTTTTCTTTCCTTCCGTAGGCATTTTCTTTATTATGAATTTTGTAAAGCTGAATTTTTCTTGCAGCCTTTTAATAATTTTATCATATCCAATTTCCTTTGGCAATTTTTGGCTGCTTGTTCTTGGATACGAAATAACTCCTGCCAAATAAAGTCTTTGGGCAATCTCTAAAGTCTTGCTTGGGGTTAAGCCATAAAATTTGTAAGACTCTGTTTGCAATGAAGTTAAGTCAAATGGAGTTGGAGGAGTTATTCTTTGCCGGGTTTTTTCAGTTTTTGCAATCCCCTCTTTATTTTTAAGATCCTCAAATTTTTTTAATTCATCTTGCTTTGTAACATCTTTTATATATTTTACTTCAACAGTATTTTTCCCATCATTTACATCCAAAAAAATATCCCAGTATCTTTCAGGCTTAAATTTCTGAATTTCTCTCTCTTTTTTTACAATAATATTCAGTGCAGGTCCTTGCACCCTTCCAATAGACATTAATCTAAAGCTTCCAGCCTGTTTTATTGCATCCATAATTGCTCTTGATAAATTAATTCCGTAAATCCAATCAAGGTAATGCCGTGTCTCTCCTGCAATTCCCTGCTGCCAGTCAAGCGTCTTGCTTCTATTCTCATAAGCATTATTAATTTCATCAGCTGTTAAAGTTGAGAATTTCATTCTTTCAGCGTCTGGCTGATTGCAGATATATCTCACAATATTCATCCCAATTACCTCCCCTTCAATATCATAATCTGTATTATGACAACACACACCACCATTTCCAGCTAAAAAATTCTGTCCATGAACTGATAAGTCATACACATACTTTGTTTTTGGCTTTACTTTCTTTATACTGTTTATTTTTAATAATATCAAATCTCCAAATTTAGTATGGTTATCTTTTTTTGGCCTATTTGATAGAAATAAATAATCACTTTTATGGTGATTTTTCCAAACTTTAATTATTTTTTTAAGATTTTCTGTTCCAGAAACAATAACATGCCAATTAGGACCTCCACCTTTATTAGTTGTTTTTACTTTATATGTTGATGTTAGGATTCCAAACTGCAATAAAAGATATACTAAATCTTTAGCTAATAGTTCGCTTGATGTATTAAAGGTTATATTTTGTTTTGATAATGAACCGTCACCAAGAAAATATGCACTCAAGAATTCTTCTTTTAAATTGACTGGAAGATTAAAGATTAAGCTAGGAATTCTTTTGCTTGTTGCCCCATCACCAAATTTAAATATATTCTTGAATAAACTTGCTAGTACACTATTGTCAATTGTAATAATCTGGTGCCTAATTGTCTTATGGATATAATAATTATGCCTTAAGCTATATCTATTGCAAAATTCTTTTATTTCATTAATAATTCTTTGTTCATGTCCATAATTCTTCTTGCCTAAACTAAATCTCACTCTATAATTCTGATTTATATCCCCTTCAGCCAGAAAATAACCTAAAATTCTAATTAATTGTTTATCTATCCTGATGGATATAGGCAGCTTATTTCTCTTATTTTTTGAGCCGTAGATGTATGCGTCTTTAATTATTTTGATTTCTTTTTCTTTTAAATCAGATAATCTAATAGTAGCACGCGAAAAATTACTAAAATTTTTATGTTGTGTTTTGTATACATGAATAAGCAAATTTTGAAAAGAAGGTCTTTCCATTTTACAATAGTTTTTATTATTTGTAAAACTTTTATTGTCAATTCCTAATGCTCTAAGATATTTTACTAAGTTATTTTTTGTTGGATTTTTTAATCCATTCTCCCATAAGGTGATTGCTGGCTGGGAAATATTAATTTTTCTTGCAATTTTTACTGTAGAATAATTATTTTTTAATCTAGCTTTCTTCAACTTATTCATCCCATTTTTTGTTAAGATAATCCTCTCTTCATTTAAATAGTGGGTCTGTCTATTTTTTCTCATTACTCTCTCTTTTAATATTCTTGCAATATCTTTTCCTCCAACAAAAATATCCCTTTTATTCAATATTTTACTTAAACTTAGTAAATTAATCTCCCTTTTATTGTTTTTAGGTATAGGTAAAATTTTCGGGCAGAGAATTTTATCCCCAGTTTTCAGGTCCGTTGTTTTAAGAAGCATTATTTTATTATTTCTAATAGAAAATATATTGTGTGATGAAGTGAGATTAACACTTCTTCCATATTCTAAAGATAATTTATACAAATCCTCTTTTATTGGATGCTTTATCGCTTTTTTAAGCTTGTGAAATTTTATTTGGCCATGGGAATTAAAAGCAGGAATAAGGAAATCTGATTTGTTTTTCCTGCCATTATCAATATCATCAACAAATTCACCAATTTTTACGATTTTCATCTCACCTTTTTCTAATATAGGTGTTAGTTCATTGTAATCTACACTTGCAACTATTATTTCTGAGACATTTTTGGAAAGCTTGGCAATTACTTCATAATATTTTTTTGTAAAATCATTTTTCTTAACTAAAAAATTTGGTGCCCATTCAATATCAAATGTGGGCCATTCATTTCTTGGTTTTATCTGGGCTAAAGTGAATAAATGCCCCACAGCGCAAACAACATTAATTATTTTATTATCCCTTTCAAATTCATAATAATTTACTCCTCCAAGATTTCTTTGGTTTATTCCATTTTTTGCAAGGGCATTAGCAATTTTCTGTGCAGCTTGCGGTTTTTCAGTTATAATAAGCACATTTCCATGAGGGTTAAGTTTTTCAGCGCCCGGTATTTTGAATTTTTCTTTCCAGTTTTTTCCGTTTCCGTTGCGTTTATTATTGGCAATCTTTGAAGCTTTTTTAATTTCTAATTTTTTTTCTTTTGTTTTTGCCATAGTCTTCCTTTCCCCTCTTTTTTCAACAATTTCAATTTCTGAAATAGGTTTCTCTGTAAAAGGAACATCAACAGCTCTTGCTACATCGCTTTCATCTACAGGAACAAAATCTCCTTTGATTAAAGATTCTCCATGCTCTTTTACAGGATCTTCAGCTTTTTTCTTTTTCTTTGGAGGCATTTTAAGTAAATATAAGGTATTATTGTGATAATAAACTATCTAGCGGGCTTTTTATATTTTTAATATTTGCTTGTGAGACATGAGTGTAAATTTGGGTGGTTTTTATATCTGAGTGTCCAAGGATTTTTTGGATTATTCTTAAGTCTATTCCCTGCTCTAACAAATGTGTCGCAAAACTATGCCTTAACAAATGAGGGTAGACTTCTTTTTTAATCTCTGCCTTTTTTGCAGCATTTTTAACAATTTTGCCAATCGTTTTTTTAGTTAATTTCCCTCCATGGCTTGAAGGAAACAAGGTTTTTTCATTGTTTAATAAAATATAAGCCTCAATTTCTTTTAAGATTGATTCAGGAATGCCAACAAACCTATCTTTTTTCCCCTTTGCCAACCGAATATACATTAGCTTTTCGTCAAAATTCATATCATCTTTTTCCAGATTGATCACTTCCGAAACCCGCAAATCGCAACCGTATAATATTTTTAAAATCAGCTTATGTTTTATGTTTGATGTTATGTCTATCATTTTTTTTATTTCTGCTGGAGTTAATATTTCAGGTATTTTCTTATTTCTTTTCGGCTTTGGAATATAAATTCTTTGGTTCAGGATATTTTTAAAAAAATATTCAATCGCAAAAATATTATGGTGGACAGAAGAAGGCTGATTTTTCTCTAGCTTTTGTAATATGTATTTTTTTGCATTTTGAAAATTTGGCTCTTCATCTTTTAGATATTCAAAATATTTTTTTATATGAATTAAATATATTTTGGCAGTTTCTTTAGAATAATTTTTAAGTTGAATATGCTCTTCTAACTGCCTAAGCATATTTTCTTTTTTATTATCGTCCATTGTTATAAAATTATGGTTAATAATATTAATAAAAAGAGAAATATGGATAAAGTATATAAATTTTACTAAATGTTACTATATGTCATTAATGGATATGTATATTCTAAAGAGTTTCCATATCCATTATGTTAGTTTCAATTTAAGGTGCCGAGCTTAATAGAAAAGTTTATTAAAACTAATGATTGATATTAATATTATGCAAAAATCCAACTTATTCATATTTGTATTTACTTTCATTCTTATCGTAAATAATGTAAGTGCTTCTGCATTAGTAGGTCCCTCTTGCCAAGTTACTGCTGAAGTCATTAAAATTGGTAGTGAAACAAGACAATTAGATTCCGGAAGAGAATATGAAAGTCATTACTTAAATTTAAAAATTTTAAATGTTGATAATAGTGATAATTGCCCTGTTCGAGAGAATCAAGTATACAAGGCTATTGATAATTATTATGCTGCGGATAACTATCCAGCAAGTTTCAAAATAGGCGATAAAATCAAAGCAGGTATAGAGCAGGGTTCCAGTATGAGCCCTTCAGGAGCTGTTAGTTTTTTACAATGGTCGGATGTCGCTTATGAGAACGGAACATCCATTAGATACAAACTCGGAACGGTAACGGACCTTCAAAGTGATAGTGATCCTATTCCTATTGATACTTCCAATGATGCCCCACAGAAAGAAGGCCAAGATACTACCATTAACTATTTTTATTTTATAGTTCCAATTTTAATTATAGTTGGATTTTTGCTTTACTGGTTCTTACGCAAACGCTCGGCACCTTAAACTCTGAAATTTCCCTTCGGGACGTTGCACTAAAAATCAACCACTCCAAGTATTCGTGGGCAACTAACAGCGATTTACCAATTCTGAAATAGAAAAATTTAAATAGTACATTAAATGAACAATAATGTATGAAAAATGAACAATAATATCCTTAATTTGTTTGGAAGGGGAAGGGAAAAAATATTGGAGTGCTTTTATAGAATTAGGAATAAAGAGATTTATTTTAGTGAGATACTTAGAGAAACAAAGTTAACCCAAAATACCACTCTAAAACATCTTGCTAATCTGCAGAAACTTGGTCTTATTATTTCTACAAAAAAAATCGGAAACACTTTTTATAAAGTAAATCCTAAAAATCCTATGATTTATGCTATTTTATCTTATTTTGACTATAAAAAATTAAATGAGCTTCCATCTGAAAGAAAAAGAGCAATAAATGAATTTTTGAATAAGATTAAAATTAAGCCTTTAATTGCACTAATTTTTGGTTCAACTGCGAAAGGAACATTTGGAAAAGAAAGTGATATAGACTTGCTTTTGATTTATAATAAAAAAGAATCAGAAGACTTAAAATTAAAGAAAGACATCGAAGCAACAACGGGAGTAAAAATACAAACATTCATAATTAAGTTTAATTATTTTAAAGAACAATTAATAAAAGAAGAAGATAGTGTTGTAACCCACGCAATAAAAACAGGATTTCCTATAACTGGAAATGACAAATTTTACAAAATTGTTTTAAACTTTAAAGAAATTTAAAATGGATAAAAAGATTTGGGAAATATGGATTGATAATGAAGAAATAAGGCAAAAAGATTTTGAGAGATATCTTAAATCTAAAAAGATTAAAGCTGAAACAGAAATAAAAGAGCTTGTTCAAGGTCATATAAATAAAGCAAATCATAACTTAAAATTTGTTAAAGCAACTTTGGAGCTGAAAGAGTTTAATGATTGGGCAATAGTAAGCGCTTACTATTCCATTTATCACGCTTCTCTTGCTTTATGCGCATTAAAGGGTTATTCAACAAAAGACCATTTAGCAACTCTTCTTATTTTAATTAAGGATTTTTATCAAAAACAGCTGAATAAAGAAGAAATAGAAATGGTTAGTAAAATTACGATAGAAAAAGAAGAAGTACTTTATTATATTGAAGCTAAAGCAGAAAGGAAAAAGGCAAGCTATTCAACTGAAATTATCTTTGATGGAAAAGAAGCGGAAGACATCCAAAAGAAAGCAATAAATTTTATAAATAGGTTAAAGAGATAATTGATTTTACTTCCCAATAAAACTATGTTAATTTTTGTTTTTTAAATCCACCGAAATTCTTTTAAAAACCAAAACATATAGAATAAATGCCAACTAACTTATCTTACTGGATCAATCTTTATAAAACTTTTAAAAAAGATTCAATTTGCCTGGATATTGAAGTAACTGATTTTGGAGGTCCAATTTCGCTTATAGGTATTTATACTCCAAAACCAGGTTTAATTGAATGCCAAACATTCATAAGAGGTAAAAATCTTGAAAAGGATAATATACAGGCCATATTTAGTAACGCTAAGTTAATTATTACTTTTAATGGTTGGAGTTTTGATATTCCAAAAATAAAGGAAGAATTCCCAGGTTTAATTCCAGATAATCTAAAAATTTTGGATTTGCATTTATTTGCTAAAGCTCTTGATATGCCACATAGTTTAAGGACTCTAGAGAATACTTTTGGAATAGAAAGATTAACTAAAGATTCTGAAAGAAAGGGAATTGCTATTAAATTATGGAATCAGCATTTAAGGGAGAGTACTGCTTCTTTAAAAAATTAATTGATTATAATACACTCAGGATACAATTAATCTGTATTTTTTGGCTGAGAAGTTAATAGCCTTGGCTGATTCAAAAGATAATAAAACAGGTAAAATAAATACAAATAAGTACAAATTTACTTCAAGAAGGTCTTAAGTAACCAAGTCATTGATTTTTAGTAGTTATTAATAAGTATTCCCTTAGCTTGAATAATGTTTTTAAATTAAGATTCTTATTAATAACTATGGAGTATTATAAAGAGGTAGTTGAACAAGAAAATCTTAATATACAATATAAAGAAAAATTAGATTGCCATTATTTTGATATTAACGGACACTTAACCCCTTTTAATTCTGACTTGTTATGGAAGAATTTATGCAGACATAATATTATAGAATGTGAGGAGCGCGATCCCGGAGAAGGATTATCCTATATGATAAAATATATTACAAGCAAACTTTTCAGAAAATCTAAAAAAAATATAGATAAAAAGGTTATTTTAGATTTTCAAGACGCGATTTTTGATGGAGTTTGTGCAGTTGCTATTTCACTGCAAGCCAGAAAGAAAGTTGATTCTCAGCTGGAAATCTGGGCAAATGAGCGCGTGATAAAAACCTTTGATCTCTATAAAACTAAAGGGTTATTTAATATTATAAGCGATAGTTCTGTTATGGTTCATTAATATTTATTTTTATTAAAAAGTTATAAAATAAATAAAGAGTTGGTGGATTAAGTATGAAAAATCAGGCAAGGATGAATTTTGAAAACGATAATGTTAAGTTAACATTACTTAATAATAAATTATTTTTAAAAGCTGAAACATATAAAATTAAGTTGTTTGTTAAATTCAAAATTAAATGAATATATCGTTGCTATTTCTAAAATTAATATAATCTGCAATCTATGATTATTCTGGATTAATCTATCCCGTTCATTGAAAAATAAGTATATCCTGATAAGTGGACAATACATTATCTGGTTAAATTGATAATATTAGTTGTCTTTAAATCTCAATAATCTTTCCCTCTCTCCCAACATTAATCACTTTTGTCTTGCCAATATATTCTTCAAATCCATGCGCTTCATGAATATGGCTATGCAGTAAAATATCAGGCCTGAATTTTTCAATTGCTTTTGCAATTGACTTTGATCCAGGAATACCAGAAAACTCTGATTTTGAACCAGCAGGATGCATATGAGTTATCATTATTTTTTTCTCAATTCCTTTTAAGCTTAAATGTGCTTTTTCAAGTGTTTTAAGGATTTCACTATCTGAAATATCTCCAGGGCCAGGCCCTCTTGCTCCTCCTGCTCCAAAAATACCAATATTTTCATACTGAACAGAATATCCATGTATATTCCTCACACCATAAACTGTTGCAAGAAAATCGGCTGTTGCAAAAGAATCCCAGTTTCCCGGTATGATTAAGACTTTTTTTCTTTTTTCTGTAAATGGCTTGATAAGATCTTTCGTTTCAGTCCAGCCTGTTAAATCTCCAGTAAGTATGACTAAATCAACATTTTCTTTCTCAGCTTTTTCAGCCAGTTTTCTTGTAAGCTTAGAATCTCCATGTATATCTCCGGCTGCCAATATTCTAAATTTTTTTGATTTTCCTGCCATTTATCTTAAAGAAAAGGTTTATTAATAAAATTTTGCTTTTACAAATATGAATAAAAAAGCAAAAGCTGTTCTAATTATCTCTGCAATAATTATAATTGTAATTATTTTAATTGCATTAGTGCTGGTTTACTACTTTAACAAGAATGAATCAAATAAAACAACAAATAATATCCCTCAGCAAAAATTCTGGAACGCTACAACTCTCACATCATTAAGCGTCAATGAAAGCGTTATTAATTATATTTTGTATTCTTTAGAAGCAAATAAGCTCCATAACCCGCCATTAAGCCCGAGCACACCAAAAATAGAAGTTTTGGTGGACAATGAACAGTTTAATTCAGAAATAATAAAAGGAAGAATAATAACAAAAAAAGGCAGCATTAATAGGAAAGACATAAAAATCCACATGTCAAGGCAGGCAGTTATTAATTTCCTTAATTCTTCCAATTCAATATCTGCCATTGAAAGCTCTATTTCATCAGGAGACACAAGGCTTGAAATTGTTGCCAGCTATCCCACGCTATTTGCCAAAGGCTATCTTTCGCTTTACAAAAAGTTTACGGGAAAAGACCTTGAAGAAAAAGATATTGCAGAATAATTCATAGTATATAACTTATAGGGATATTAACTGAAAGTTTATAAATATAATAGAAGGGATATTGAATAAAGCAGGGAGGGATATTGTGGTATTTCATCATGGTTGCAGGACCTTATATAACCTAAAGGTCGCTGGTGGTTTTTATTCTTGAATCAATACAACATCAAATTTTTCTATGTGAAAAATTTAGCCTTATTTATTATATATTTAAATTAATTTAATGGCAGTCATAACTATGAGCGAAGCGAATTAAATTTTTATATTACCATTTTATAATTCCGAATAATCATTTTTACTCTCTGATTTAGTAGTGAAGATTTTAATTTTTTTGGCTTTTTAAACCACGAAAAATTTAAAAAGCCCTTATCTATACCACTATATAGCCCGATATATAGGTTAAATCATATATATCCCAATATAAACAAAAATAAAGACAAAAATGAAAGACAACTTTGATATCTTTTTTAGGCGAAAACCAGCATTGATGATGATCGCCTTAAGAAAGCTTGCTAGAGTCAGATACGGATCTGTTCTTGCAAAAGAGGTGGACTGCACTTATAGCCATGCAGTTAAAATTCTGCAGACTTTGGAGGAACTTGGATTAGTGACTTTTGAGAAAAAGGGGCGAATAAAACTGATAAAGTTGACTAAAAAAGGAATGGAAGTTGCAGATAATATCGGAAATATTAAGCAGGTAGTTGCTTAATCTTAGATCTGTATGTGATTAAAATATATGAATGGTTTATTTTAAAGAGGTTTTTTCTTTTTTATTATTTATTTTATTATTCTCCATAATCAAAATACTTATAAATACAAAAATTCTAAATTATTCATGGATTGTGATTATTTAGGTATATTGGGGAGAAAAATAAATGCAGAATTATGTGAAAGTGACTTATTGGCCGTTAAAGGTGTTTTAGATGAAGTCAAGCGTGAAATATTCAAAGATATTTCTAAACTTGCAGGTAAAGAGGGAAGAAAAAAACTTACTGTTGATTATGAAGGGTTGTATTCTATGGATAGAAACTTTATTAGATCATCAAAAAGCCTTGTTTTTAGGGTTGGCCTAATTCCAAATCTTTCAAGTAAAGAAAGGATTAGTATTGAGAATTATGCTAATGATTGCCCATTTAATGTAGAGGTTTATGATTTAAAATCTGCCAGAGAAGATCATAGTAGTATTTCAAAAAAACAAAATAGAAGATCGGCTTTAGGTAGATATAAAGTTGTAAATTATGCTTATTAAAATTTTAAATAAAAGTGGACCCGAGGGGATTTGAACCCCCGACACCTGGATTTCTCTGTTTTTCTTCCTTCTTTTAAGGAGATGTCCCTTAAAGGAGAGTTCATAAAGAGAACCATTGGTTCTTTTTATTATTAAGAGTCCAGTGCTCTGCCAAGCTGAGCTACGGATCCGTATAAATTTTAACTTTAGAATACTTATAAATATAATGTTTTATCTGAGTTTTATTTAAAAAATTCCCACACAATGCTTTTTTCTCCAGGATAAGTAACTAGCATTTGACATCTATTAATTAATTTATAACCATCAGCAATCTTACTATCTAGCTCTTTTTTAGAATCTGCTTTAAACACAATTTTCTTATTGTCTTTTTCTAAAATATACTCATTGCATTTATACTCTCTTTCTTTGCATGTTAGTTTCCTAGAGAGTAATCCTATACCTTCGTTAGTAACACATAATCCGGAGAAACCAATAATTTCCAAATTAGGATTTTTTATTCTTAATTTGCCTATAATTTTTGATAAATCAATTAAAAAAGTTTTATGAAATTCTTTTATAGATTTGTCTAATTTTTCTATATGATAAACATGTATTCCAATTTCTTTATCTTTTGAATTATCAAATATTGTTTCTGAATTCAAATCTGATTCAGCAAGCTCTCCATTTATTAATCTTTTCCATGCTTTGGCATTAAGTGGTATTGCAATGCCTAAACCAACTATTTTCCCTTTTTCTCGGTAAACCATCCCAAATTCGGGATTTCTTTGATACCATTGGTCTAAAACTCTAGGAGTTACTGGAGAATCAGTAGGATATACTTTCTTGTCTAATTCTAATAAAACCCTATAGTTTTCTTTTCTAATTGTTTTTAATTCCATAATTTTTCTAAGAAGAAGCTGTTTAAAAAGATATTCTATATAAGAAATTATTATAATCTTTCTAAATACCTTCTTCCTCTACCCTCAACAGGTTCTTCTCGTTCTGCATTCCACCTATCTGCAGGTATGCCTAAAAATGGAAGGTCATGACCATCTAATCTTCTCAATTTTGATGATGTTTCTTCTCCAATGCTAAAAGTATCTAAATCAAGACAAATTTTATCTCCACCTTCTGAATCTCTCATATTAGGATATTTCCCCTCATATTCCGCCATTAACAAATCTCCATTATCTTTAGTCATAAGAACAATTTTTCCATAAGCCTCAAAATCAACAGAGAGTCTAGTGCCTGTTACATCTTCATCTAAATTAATAATTTTTCCTAATTCTAAATATAAACCCATTTCAGACGATAGGGTTTGAACAGCACTTGTTAAATCCATTTTTTCTATAATTATTTGATATTTTTAAAGATTTATATTCAAGAATTCTTAAGCATACTCATCAATTCTTACTTGTATTCCAGTCAAGTAACTAGGAAGCATGCTTATCTCTACTCTAAAATGTTAAAACTCTTTAGATTTTCTTTAAGAATATTTATACAAAACTCTAAAATTGGCCCGTAATTTTCATCATTTGCCCGCCTGACTACTTTAAGATAATCTGCTCTTTGTTTCATATAAATATTTATCCAGGGATATTTTTTCTTTTTTAAAAGAAAATTCATTATTAATCTTGAAGTTCTCCCATTGCCATCAATAAATGGGTGTATAGAAACAAATTTAATAGAGAAAATTATTGCCATTTCAAATGGGTGCATTTTACTTTTGTTAATTTTATACCAATAAACAAGATTTTTTACTAATTGGGGAACTTTTGATGCATCAGGAAAATTAACATCGCTTTTAAATATCCTTACAGATGTTTCTCTGTATCTGCCTGCAAATTTTTCAGATATATCTTTTAATATTATGGCATGGAGCTTTAATATAAATAATTCATCTAAATCTCCTTTATAGTTATTGATAAAGTTTATAGCTAACTTATGGTTTTTTGCCTCATTAATCTCTCTTATGGTTTTATCTTTTGGGACTAAACCCTCATTTAATATTAAGTTAGTATCTTCCAAGGAAAGAGAGCTACCTTCTATTGCATTGCTGTTATATGTAAGTTCTGTAAAAAAAGTTTCTTCAAATTTCTCAAATTCTTCCTTATTTAAAGAGCTTATTTTTTTATTATATGCTTGTTTAAGCTTTTCAATTTCTAAAAGTTGTCCCTTTGTCAGATTTTTAGAGTTAATATTACTAATCACTTCTATTTCAAATTCTTTTTTTAATTTGTCTATTTCTTGTTTGGAAATATTGCCTATCCTTATGAATTTGCTTTTTTTTACTATTTCACCATTTTCTCTTTTAGTGAAAACAAGATAATTCTGCTTCTTTCCGTTTACTTCTCTTATTTCATGATATACCATATCTATTTATATGGGCACATATTTATAAATGTTCGTATTTGTACCCATATAGAATTTTAAGAGGAAGCTTCATAAAAGAAATCTTGGCTATTAAAAGGAAGTTATTATAGAAGAAACCGTAGGTGTCTTAGATTATTTATACTCTCGCCAAGTATGCTTGCACTTTGTGCATCTAAAGAAACGAGTTTCAGCTTCGTCTCCTGATCTTGTTTGAGAAGTCCAGAAATATGCTTCAGTATGCTTGCACTTTGGGCAATTGCCAGCAACAATGGGAAAAATATCAGTGTCTTTTTCTTTTACAACCCCAATTTCTCTTGCAGTCTCTATTTTCTCTTTAGATTCTATTTTAACCTTGCTTTTCACAGCATAGCCACATCTGACACATCCGAAATTTTTTCTTTTCTCTTCCAACACAGATCCGCATTTTGGACAGAACTCCATATTTTTCCTCTTATTACAATTCTGATTTAGCAAGTCATGCTTTTTAAAACTTTCTTATTGAGTTTTGCTTATAAGCCTGTTTTTAGGAAAAATATTGATAATCTCCCTTTTACATAAATAATAAGTATTTACATATATAATAGTAATATTTATAAGTAGATATACACACATAATAAGTAATGGGAAGGACTCGTATAGCAAGTGCTGACTTAAGTGAGCTTAGAAAGAGAATTTCTGAGTGCAAAGAAAATAAAAGAAAGGTCGAATCATATTTATTTGATTTAAAAGATAAATGGATTTTTAAGGAGATAAGTTCTTCCGAGTATGAAAATGCTCTTAATGAAAAAAGAGACGGGAGAACGCTTGAAGAATGGGTTGAATTCTATGATGATTATATATCAAAATGCGAGATTCAAATAAATAAAAATCAAAGCATCATTGATAAAAGCAAAAATATTTTTCTCTTGGTTTTAATTCCTATAATTATAATTGCTTTATTAGTCTCTTTATATTTCATAAAGCCAGCCACAATTATTGGCCTTGTAATTAATGAAAATCAAAAAATATTAACACAGGAATTAAATATTAACACAAATAATTCAGCATATTACAATTGGCAACCAACTGCCTACGGAGAATTAACTTCTGTTGATATTTCAGGAACATTTGAAAAAACCAGCAAAGATGGCTATGTAAAAATTTATCTTAAAGACATAATAATCTTTGATTCTTCTCAGGAAATTAAAAAAGGCACAATAACCGGCAGTGCAATAAAAAAAACAGAAACTGAAAACCCTAATTTTCTTGAAAAATTATTCTCGCTGTTCTCATTTAAAGCTAGGATAACAGGCAAAGCTTCGGAAAACAGCCAGCCCGCACAAGAATCAAGTTCAAATCAGCAAGAAAATCCATCACAAGATCAAGGACAGAAAGAATCCCAAGATTCTACATCATCTTCAGAAGAAAACAAACAAGAAAATCCAAACAAGGATGAAGCAGCTCCTCAAAAGGAAACGAGTCCTTCCCAAGAGGAGCCTTCTTCTTCTGAAACAGCAAATGAAAATACCAATGAAGCAGGCAATAACACAGAAACACAACCATCTGAAAAAGAATCTTCTCAAGATCAGACAGTTAATGAATCAGAACATAATGAACAGGAACAGAATGCACAGAATTCAGAAAGCAATAATGAAACAGCAGGTAATGTGAACAAAGATAAAACTGGTGAAAAAACAGATGGGCAGCAAAATTCTGAAAATCAATTAATTGAATTTTTAAATGCCTGCCAGGAAACTTGCGATTTATCCAAGCTTAATCTGATTGAAGACTCTTATAATTTAAGAATAGAAATATCAAATGCAAATTTAAATCTCAAAAAAATAAAATACTCTATTTTGCCTTTAGAAAAGCCAGAAAAACAGGCAGAAGAAAATAAAGCTGAAGAAAATGCTGCAGAAATAAATGAAACAATTAAGGAAGAAATTAATGAAACCAAAATAGAAAATATAACACAAAATATAACCTCAAAGCCAACTCTAATAAAAGATATTCCGAACATTGAAATACAGAAAAACACATTTGCAATAATAAAAGTAAATAATTATTTCTCAAACGCAGACCAATATTACGTTCTTCAGGCAGAAAACCTATCAACTACAACTTACGACCACATTATCCGTATTAATCCAGATGCTAACTTCACTGGAACGAGAACAATAAAGCTGATAGTTAAAAACCTTAAGGGAGAGCAAACAGAAAGCAATTACTTTAATTTAACTATTTCAGAAAATGTTCTAGCCCCGGTGTTTATTAAAGACATTCAGGATATAGCTATAAATAAAAATAGCTTTTCTCAGTTGACTTTAACAGAATATTTCTCAAACGCAGACCAGTATTTCATGCTGCAGACAGAGGATATAACAACCTCTTTAATTGAAAACAATATAATAAAATTAACTCCAAGGGGAAATTTCACAGGCATTAGAAAAAGCAGCATAATTGCATTTAATGAATTTGGGGGAGTTGAGAGCAACGAGTTTACAATAAATGTTTTAGACATAACACAAGAAATTCCTGAAGAGGAGAATATAACAAAGGAATTTAATTTTACAGAATTAGGAATAAATATTTCAACACTCCAGTATAAAGCTGTGATTAATAAGCCTGTAAAATGGATTAAAGTTATTAATGCTGAAAAAGCAGAAGATATTCAAAACTTAACCATTGAGCTTCCAAAAAAAGCTGAAAATATTTCTATTAAAACAGGGGAAGAAATACAGCAGGCACTGGCGGAAATTGGCAAATACAATAATATTATTGAAGATGCCTCTCAAACAGGTTCTATATTAGGAATAACAGGGAATGTCGCGCTTGACATAAGCAATAGTGGGGGAATTATAACAAAGCTGTGGAGATGGCTAAAAAGCCTGACAAGGTCAGGAATAACCGGAAATGTTATACAGGAATCAGAAATAAAAAGCGATATTTCAGAACTGCCAGATAAAAAAGAAATTAATCTCGGAAGTATTGCTGAAAAAACAAATGAGTCAGATATTGCAGTAGAGTATTATACACAAGGGCCGGTTGCTGAAGAAGAAAATATTTCTAATGGAAAAAGAATTTTTATTTCTTCAGCTGATGAAGAAAACTATACAGATATTCTTGCCTTCAGCGAGGTTCCGGAAAAATTCAAGAAAGGGCAGGAATCTCAAATAAAAATTTACTGGCGTGAAAAAAACTCATACGTCAATTTTACAGCTTACGATGCTGATAATAATGGGATGCTGGATTATGTTGCATGGATTGTTCCCCATTTGTCAAACCAGACATTTGATATTATTATAATTACAAAAGCAGAACACTTGGATGAAAATAAAATATTTATATCGGATATTTATGAACAGGTGAAAGAGCTGGATGGAAACTGGAGCGAAGAAATTCCAGACAGCCATTATGTTAGAGTTACTTTTGAAAGAAACTTGACTAAAGATAATGATATTACATTATATCCAAGAATTGTTTCAGGAAATCCAAGAATCAGTGTTTATGAATTTAATAAATTAGATTTAATTGCTGAATTTTCTTCCCTGAATTCAGACCAATATAATAAAATATTCTTGACAAACTTAATTTCTGAAAGCCAGGATGTTTTTGACCTTAAAATAGTTGGCGGCAGCATTGAAATTGACCATATTATTGACCCGACCTGGCAGGAAAACGTGGCAAATGGAACCAATCCAGTTTATAATGGAACTCTTGCTGAAACAAAACTGCAGAGGGTTGCCAACAGCACAATGGCTGCTGGGGATGTTGCAAAAATAACTGCTAAAGATAATGTTCCATTTTGGGTGCCAGGGAATACTACTGCTTTAGATACTTATGTTTTTGTAAATTTTACAATTGTTTCTTCAGGTTACACTGCAATAAATGTTTCAGTTTGGAGCAATATTTCATCTACAACTTCTACTAGTGTTAAAATAGCTTTATGGAATTTTTCTGCAGGAGCTTCAGGAAACTGGACAAGTGTTACAACTGGAGGAAGCACAGCAAATACACTGTTATCTTATAAATTTACATATTTCAGCGATTTTGTTTCAAGCAATCAGGTAAGGGTTATGGCTTATGAAAGTAGTGGCGCCACCAGGCAACTCATGATTGATTATATCGGCATTAATGTTTCAGTAGACACACAACAGCCAGTTGTAGCTTTTACATATCCAGCAAATAGCTCTAATTATTCATCAAATTCAATCGGAGTAAACTACACTGTTTCAGATGATGGAACTTTGTCAAGATGCGCATGGACAAACAATACTGGAGTAACAAATAAAACCATAACCTGTAATACAAACATCTCTGGGGAAACCTGGCTTCAAGGCATTAACAATATTACAATTTATGCAAATGATAGCGTGGCAAATTCAAATTCCTCAACAATAACCTTTTTTGTGGATTCAGTTAATCCTTCTATAAACATAACAGCTCCGCTAAATGCATCCAATCTTTCAACATCAACTGTAGAAGTAAACTACACAGTTTCTGATTTGAATTTGCAGGCATGCAAATGGACAAATTCTTCGGGAAGATTTAATACAACAATAGCATGCGGCGCAAATATTTCTTTTTCATGGTTTGAAGGCTGGAATAATATTACAATTTATGCAAATGACAGCTTTAATTTTGTGAATTCAACAACAGTAAGTTTCTTTGTTGATTCACAGATACCGTATTTTACCCACGAAATTCCAAACCAGGAATCAACTAATGGCTCGGGCTTTAATTATGATGTTAATGCAACAGACGATGGAATAGGATTGCAGGCTTACAAAGTCAATGATTCAACATTCACAGTTAATTCATCAGGATGGATAACAAATGCAAGCGCTTTGGACGTTTCATTATACTATATTAATATAAGCATTAATGATTCATTAGGAAACCAGAATTCAACTGTATTTTATGTAAACACAACCGCTCCATCAAATACTCCGCCCCAAATAGTTCAGGTATTTAATTCTTCTTTCATTCAAAGCGGAATAACCTTGAATGACGGGCCTTCTGATACAAACATTACAATAAACTTCACAGCTTATGATGCAGAAGGAGCATCTAACTTAAATTCTTCAAGCGCAATGATTAATATAACCAGAGGTGGTGAACCTGTAAGAGCTAATTCTTCATGCGCTCAAATAAATGCCGCAGGAAATCAGGCAAATTACACATGCCAGGTTACATTATACTGGTTTGACAGCGACGGCCCGTGGAATATAACTGCATCTATAAAAGATAACTTGCAGGAATTTGCCCAGAATTCAACAACAACTTTAGTAATAAACACTTTAACAGGATTTGTTGTATCAAGCTCTTTATCTTTTTCATCAATAAATCCAGGGTCAGTAAACAACACTCCAACAGGAAATTTAAGATTAAATAATACTGGAAATCAGATGATTGTTACAGGAAGCATAAGCGTTAATGCAACAAGCTTAAGGGGAGAGCAGGATATTACAAAATACTTTTACAGCGGAAATTTCTCAATAAGCAATAACACTGCAGCAGGAAAACCAGAATGTGATATACTAACTTCATCAGGCGGAGGAACAGCTATAAATCTTTCAGAAATTTCAGGAAATAGCTTTGTGCCTGTAAACGGAACTTATGTTAATGCAACTCTGACAAGAGGAAATTTCACTGTAAATAACGGGGAAACAGGCCAGGAAGATTTATACATTTGCCTGAGAATTGCAGGCTCTGAACTAAGCTCTCAGGCTTATTCTACTTCGTCTCTGGGCTCGTGGACAATAAAAATTGCATTAGCAGTATTTACACTTGGAAGCGGGGCCAGAAATGTCAAAACAAAAACATTGCCAAAGAAAAAGAAAAAATTAAAAGAGGACAGGCTGTCAAAAACACTGCTTTTGACAGCAGACGAGCTTAAAGAGAAATATTCCTTGAACAATGCTGAAACACTGAGATTTATTATAAAACAGCTGGGCGAAAAATATAAAGTTGGAGATGATGAAATAAAAGAAATACTGGGGTTGACCACTAAAGAAAATATTCCCGTAACTATTTTTTCCAAAGAGCTTGGAGGCTTGGAGGCTTTATGCAAATATATGAAGGAGAATTTAGGAATGAGCTACCATGAAATTGCTGAAAAACTTAAAAGAAATGACAGAACTGTCTGGACTGCTTATAAAAAATCTTTAGAAAAACAAAAAACACCTATGGAAATTAGGGAAACAGAAATATTGCTGCCAATTAAAATATTTAAGAAAGAACATACAATTTTAGAAGCAGTTATTGTTTATTTAAAAGAAGTAAAAAGATTAAATTATCGGGAAATAGGTGAATTATTGGGCAGAGACCAGAGAAATGTCTACACAATTTACTCAAGAGCAGTAAGGAAATTAAAAAGGATACTGTCAAGTTAGTGTGATATAATTATCTTGAACAAATTTTATTAAACTCAATAACTTATTCCTTCCCAATTCTAAATCTATTCCTGCTTCTTCTGCAGGAGTATTTCCCTGCAGTTCTTGATG
>Ga0209542_10003735_pt1 | contig 32220 bp, 34 predicted proteins | sample RifCSPhighO2_01_FD_184028 | JGI IMG/M metagenome (GOLD analysis project Ga0209542, IMG submission 184028) | Soil microbial communities from Rifle, Colorado - Rifle CSP2_plank highO2_0.1 (SPAdes) (version 2) | ecosystem: Environmental > Terrestrial > Deep subsurface > Rock core/Sediment ... | reverse complement strand
AAGTCATTCTGAAGGCGAAAAAAGGGAAAGTAGAGATTGAGAAGGTTGGAAAAAGAGAGAAAGTGAAGGAGTAGTATTATAGCGGAACGACACGATAAGATATTCCATCTTTTGAACCAAAAAACAAATCACACTCGTAGCAAATCATCAATACATTCTCACTCAGATTCTTTGGCTCGGCAGATACTTTATGATATCCCTGGTTGGCGCACTTTCGTCTCTCTTCTAATATTGCATCAGCCATCGCCCGAACAGGGCTACCTTTCTGTGGAACTTCATCCAACTCCCGTTCTAAATCTCCATGAAACAGAGAAAAAAAGGCGTCGTTTTTAAGTTTATCTTTATCTGCAAGCGCCCGCGCTCTCAGACACAATCGTTCCGCCGCAGTTGTCGGTGCAAACTTTTTGAGCTGTCGGCTTGTCGTTTGCTGTCAAACCTTCATCAATACAGCTGCAAGTATAGCAGAATTGTATTTCGGTCTCAAGAGCTCTTCCTGCAGGGAAAGCTCTTGTTCCTGTGACTGCGATGCCCCGTACAGCTCCGCCGTATTCTTTTGCGGCAGGAAGCGCGAAATTTCCAGTAGGACCAGGAACTGCGACAACCTCAACTTCGCCCTGCTTCTTCTCTGAAACAGGCTTTAATGCTAGAAACAATCCGATAAGCGCGACGATTACTACAGCAAGCAATACTGATGATTCCACTGAGCCTCTTTTTGACATAATTTCACTTATGGCAGGTTTCTTTAAAAAGGTTACGCTGCTTTCTTGACTCTCGCAGATTGGCTTTTCTTATCGCTGTTCGGCGCCTTGTACTCGCCCTCAATGAAGTTTATCAGCTGAGGTTTGCCGTTAGGGTTCAATAAAGCGTGTGCCTGAAGCCAATTGCTCGGACTTCCACGATTATACTCCAAATCAAGATAAGTGCTAGTTCCTACAACCCAAAGGTCACGGAAAATCTCAGGACTGTGGAAGTGGCCCACTATGCCGCGCCCAATCGCAGACTCCAATCCCCTTGAAGATGCTTTTGAACCATTTGGCCCTTTATGGCCGTGGCACGCGAGTTGCCAGCCAGCAACCTTGTAATCCTTGTGGATAGGCAAGAATTTCACCTGTGAAGGAAGCTCTCCGAAAGCTTTTCTGACGCCGACCTCCAATGGATCGTGCTTGTCATCAATTGCGGCTCTTACAAGCTCACAAGCAAGATAGAGATTGCGAGGATCATCACCAAACCTGCGCTCCTGCAGATAACGCAGAACCGCTTCGTCATGATTTGATTTGACCACTATATGCTTTGCCTCAGGGGCCCTTGCGACCTGATCGGCAATGAAGTTTCCAACTCCGTGCAATTCGGCTTCCAATGAATCTTTGCCGTCCCTTGCCTTTCGCGCCTGAAGAAGAACATCCTTTAGATGATGATGGTTGATACTGTACGCGTCACATATGTCGTGGTAAAATATGTGCCTAGGATTGACCTCATCCATCAATCGATGAGTCGCCTCAAGAACGCCAGGGTCTGTGAAGCCTACATGCACATCACCCATAACTAGCGCGAGCACCTGCTCTTTCACCGGCTCGTTTTCGCCATCATATTTCACGCCAAGATCATAAAAAACGCCATTGGTTCCTGCATACAGCTGGCGGTAGTGGAACTTCACATCAGACTGCACATTGACCACAATAGCAGCATACCGATGGTCGAGCCTAGCTTTCATACCCCAACTGTTGTCCTTATAATTCGGCTCAGTCACGGCGCCTGTGCTCATAAGAATCTTCGGCAAGTCTTGATTGCTATTCGCATAGCACTTAAGCATCAACTTAGGGCTCGCCATTATTGCTGACTTGTCATACTGAACGAAGCGCCCCCAGCTAGTAATTGGAATCATCTGCTGGGCTTTAACAGGGAAATCACGAATGTACAACTTATTGTTTATCTTGTAATCGCCAAGCACGATGTTACAGTCTTTCTCGAACGCAGGGTCAAGCTCTTCCTTGTCCTTTTCGCGAGTGGATGTCGGATTCGCGCCGTTCGTTGGAAGGATGAGTAATTCAGCGTTGTTGTGCGCACAGTACGTCTGCAAAGAACGCAGAAACGCGGCGTTCGGCTTTGCCCCTCGCTGGGCAGTCGTTATAACATATGTTTTTGTCATGGCACCTCGTATTTGGCTTTTGTGTTGTGGTCAGCAAGAAATGAGGCAAGGATGAATTTTGTGCACAGAGCACAATGTCTTCGAAGAGCGCCCTGTGGCGCGTGCACGTTCCGATTAAATAATGAAGATGCTATGGTAGAAAGATTTAGGTAACAACCCATCATGAATTGTGTTTTGTTCCCAGCTTATCACTGAAAATAATCAAGCGAGTCAACCTCTTAAACTTTTGTGTTCACTGCTCAGTGTTTTTTACGCAATTAATTTAAAGAGCCTCATAGAAATAAAGAGCATGAGACTTGGCGTGTTATATTCCGGAGGAAAAGACTCGACGCTCGCGTTGATGAAAGCAAAAGAGCACCACGACGTCGTATGTCTAATAAGCATAATTTCTGAAAATAAAGAGAGCTACATGTTCCACACGCCAAATATCGACGTGACAGAGCTGCAGGCGCAGGCTATGGGGCTTGCGCTTGTGCGCGTTACGACAAAAGGAGAGAAAGAAGCAGAACTCAAAGATTTGAAAAAAGCAATAAAAGACGCCATTAAACGGCATAAAATTGAGGGAATAGTCACAGGCGCTGTGCGTTCCACATACCAAGCGAGCAGAATACAAAAAATATGCCAAGAGCTCAAGCTCTGGGTCTTCAACCCGCTCTGGCTTAAAGACCAAGTCGAGCTGTTAACCGAAATTAGAGCATCCGGAATCAAAGCGATAATAGGCGGCGTATTCGCAGAAGCGCTGGACGAAAGCTTCCTTGGAAAAGACATAAGCACAGTCATACCGCAACTGGTTAAAATCGCAGGCGAACATCACATCAACCCAGCAGGAGAAGGCGGAGAAATAGAGACAACAACACTTGACGCTCCAGTTTTCAAGAAAAAAATAGTCATCGAGGAGTTTGAGAAGCGCTTCGAGAAAAATAGCGGCACGTTCATCATCAAAAAAGCGAGGCTTGCCGAGAAATGATACTCGTAATCAGCACTTGCAAAGACGATCTGAGCATATTCGAATTCGTTGGGCCACTTCAAAAGCTTGCGAATGGCTGTTCATTCAAACACTATAATGAGTTAACCTCAAGAGACCTGAACTCTGCAGACAAAATAATCATCAGCGGAACCGCGCTCGCAGATTTCGACTATCTTGAAGGCGATTGGGAATGGCTCAAAACATTCGACAAGCCAGTTCTTGGCATATGCGCAGGAATGCAAGTAATCGCAAAAACATTCGGATTGAAGCTCGCCAAGAACGTGATAATCGGACCGCAGCCTGTTGAAACAGTAAAGGACAACCCGCTTTGCGAGGGAATGTTCAATGCATATTTCCTTCACACATACACTGCAGGAAAGCCATTTGAAATTCTGGCAAAAACCAACGGCAAATCGTGCATGATAAAACACCCAGAAAAACAGATTTATGGAGTTAGCTTCCATCCGGAAGTCATGAATGAGAACATTATCAAAAACTTTGTTAAACTATAGCTTAATTAATTTGTCACAACATATTTATTCTTCATACAAATTGATAAGTATATGAATGATGATGCGGTGAAGTCGTATTTAATACGATATTCAACTGAGATCTATCCGACAGTCAGCGAAGGATGCGCGCCTTATTCCCTCCTGGAAATTCTTTCCCAATACGGATTTGAACTCTATGAACACTGCGCCAAATCAAAAATGATCGCAGGAGAATTGCCAACGGTTCATGAAAAAGTTGTAGGAAAGCTTGCCGGAATTGAATTAGTTGTGCGAAACGGCCCGTCTGAATAAATCTTGAACTATCAGCAGTATTCTTCCTTTCCGGATTTCAATCTCACCCTTGTTTGTTCAATTGTCAAGATGACAAGACCTGACAAACCCTCAAGCTTTCTTACCGAAAGGCTTGGCGGCTCAAAATAGAAAACTGGAGAACCCTGCACGAGAGATTCAAGCGCCTCTTTAGCTATGCCTGCACCGATAGAGCCATCGTCAAACGGCAAAATAACCATCGCCGAAGTTTCTCTTACCATTTTGGCAAAATACGCCATTCCTTCTTTTTTGTACGCCGCCTCATGAAGAGGAGCGTTAGGATTCACAATCTCCAGAGAAGGGAAAGTTTTGGCTATCAGCTCAAGAGCTTTAAGCTCTATCGGCCTATTGTACGTGTTAACAGGATGCGCGAAGTAAATCTTGTCCATTAAGAATCGACTGACTGGCTAATATATTAAGATTTTGAAGAAACAGAATAACATAGAGCCAATCAATACGCAGTCGTGATTGTCAAATGATGCGGTTCTTTAGTTTTCCTTGCCTGCGACCACAATCTGTAATCTATATGCAGCGCGTTAACGCTTTTTTCACCGCGCAATTCATTCACTTTATCAGTGAGCCTTTTTGCAGAGTGTATAGTTGACGCGCGCAGCTCAAGCTCTTCTTGACTGTCCTTTGAAATCAGCGTTTGTTCATCCACACGCTTTGCAAGAGAAGCAGAGTAAACTAAAATGCCAAGACTCCTTAGCGCCTTCGGAAGCACATAATCCGCGAAAACAGTGAGCTCATCTATGTCCTCAACATCGAATAAGCCAGTCTTGTTTAAGCGCGCATAAAGCTTGGCTGCAGATAACTGCGCCTTTTTATCAAAACGAACTAAAGTTCCGTTGTACTGTGCAGAATCTTCATACGCAGGAAATTCCTGCACCAACCTGTCTATCATTCCCTTTCCACCATCAAACAGCCTATTTGGGCAGCTCTTGATGAAATTGTGGAACCACCCATCATATCGCTCGCACAAAATCGCGCCGACTTCATTAAAAATCCGCACACGCTCGTCAAGAAGCGGAATATTGCTCTTTGGCGCGAAAAACTTCTGCGCATCATCCCTTGTGAAATTTTTCAGATAATTCCCGTCAAGAATCGGCAGCCCTGCTTCGATCGCCCTTTTCAAGGAAGCCCACATTCCAAAAGCTCCAACCCACTCTTTTCCTTTGAAATCTGTAGCGTATTTCTCTTTAGTGTAAAAATCAGTATACGCAAAATTTATCGAATTTCCAAGCAAAAAGAAATCAATTGTCGACTCATCGTTATTTTCAGGAAAAACAGGCGCATCCCAAGACGGAACTTCAAGAACCTCATCGCAGAACATTTTGGCTGCAGATTTTATTGCATCTTCATCAATTCGCACATACTGCGAATTCTCAATAATGCGAGAAGTCGTGAGCAATACTGGATTCATTGACAGGGCTAATTCACCCCAACTATAAAAAGTTTATACTTATTTACCGCATATCACAATCCCTTTCGTAAAATTCTTCAAGCGTCCCGTACTGAGGAACTAGCAGTCTTATCTTTTGGAATAATACCCCATCAAGAGGCTTGCACACTTTGCACGGGCGATATCCTTGCGACACTGCATCCTCAAGGCAGAGAAAGAAAACCCTGTTCTCTTTTTTCATCCTAACGCCTGACCTGCAGTCAAGAGTGCCAAAGATTTTGCCTGTTTTCCAGCCGGCATAAAGACCTGGAATATCGCTTTCGACCAGAATTCCTTGATTTAGCACACGATAGGCACCCATACCAGTCATAAAACAGCAAAGCATATAAATGTGTTCTCATCAATCAGTAGTTATGAAATGGATAATCGCACTCCTAGTACTATTGGTTGCATGTTCAACCGTAGAGCAGACCGTTATGTCAAAACCAGCAGTACAGCCTGAACAGACAATCGTTCAGCAAGCGCCGGCAGAACAGCAAATTCTTGAAGCAGAAGTAAAAGCGCCTGTTGAGACCGCCCCCGCCCAACTTGAGCCAACAGAACAAGTCCAATTAACTTGCGATGACCTTTGCCAGCAAGACTGCGAAAGAGACGCGCAAAACGCCTGCAAACAACAAGAACGCTCAGATTGCAAATCTCAGTGCGGAGACATCATAGACCCGTCAGCTTGCAGCCAAGCCTGCTCGTTCCTACACCAAAGCGCCACCTGCAAAACCCAATTCGAACAATTCTGCAAGGCAAAATGTGTTGAACGGTGCAATTAAGCAATGGATGTCGAGCTACGCGATTTAGAGCGTAAAGTCCGCGAAGGAAACACCGACGCACTCGCACCATACGCACAAGCATGCGTTCGAGCGCAAAAGAACATGTACGAGTTTCTTCCGTTATTTGTTGAGAACAGACGGAATGCCGGCTTAAGGAGAGTGCTTAATGACGCAGGGTTGCTTGGGATGCAGCAGTATGGCGATATGGCTTTGCTTGAGCTAGATGATCGAGTCACACCCTCTGGAAACGTCATAGCGTTCAATCAGTTGATGAATAACTACCCTGACGCAACTGAGTTTTTTACATCGAGCGAATCTGTTCGCGTAACGAAAACTCCCAACAATCATCTCAAATATACCTTCATGAAGCCCAACGGTGCTTGCAAACAGGAAATTGATCTGTCGGAAGGCACCATACGTGATTCTCCGAATCCGAAGTTAATAGAATTCATCTTCGGCAATCTGACCAACACATATCTCAGCAGAGGACGAATCATCCAAAATCGCAACTATCGATTTGTTCCCAACTTCGGAGGATCCGCATTCGAATCGGTTCTTCTTCAGCTTAACTTATCATTCATACTACAATTCAATCCTCCGAATTATACATTGAATATTACGGCCAGGAACACTCAGAACTCAGCTCCAAGAGTTTCCGGAGTCACCCGCCAAGCCGCAGACCTTTTGAGCCCGCCATCCGAGGCAACAAATGGATGACGATATCCGCACATTAGAGCGAAGAGTACGTCAAGGAGAAACTGACGCACTCGCACCATACGCACAAGCATGCGTTCGAGCCCAAAGAAATGTGTATGAGTTTCTGCCATTGTTTGTAGAAAATAGAAGGAATGCCGAATTGAGAAAAGTGCTCAACGACACAGGATTGCTCAGGATGAGGCACTATGGAAGCTACGACTTGCTCCAAGCAGACGATTATGTCCTGCCGACAGGGAATGTGCTTGCGTTCAATGACTTGATGGATGAGACTCCGCGATTCGAGGATGAGTTCATTCTTGCAGAACAGAACAACATAACTACCACAATATTGACAATTAAAAAAGGCAACATGCCTCAAGTCAGCATAGATCTAAGTACAAACGGCCGTCGGTTTCTTCCAGAAGACAAAAACACCGTTTTTTCAGTCCTGTTTGGCAACCTTTCATCAGCATTTACAGAAATGGAGCCAAACAAACCCAGTTATTGGTCCGGTGACCAACATATTGTGATAAGGTACCATAATGGAACAATAAGTGAATTACAATCTATTAGTTACCAAGATCTTTCACGAACACACAGCCGCATTCAGCACAGTTGCATCTGGGGCGTTCCACGTCACGCAGTCAAACTGCTCAGCCCACCATCTCAATGAATCTAGAACTTCATCTGAGGACCGGCTTTCCTGCCGAGCTTCTTCATAAGCTTCTCAGGAGATTCGCCCTTTAACATCTTTATCATCTTCTTCGACTGCTTATACTGCTTAATAAGATCGCGAATGTCGCTTGTTGAGACTCCGGAACCTTTGCTGATACGCTCAATGCGTTGGGCGTCGAGCATCTCAGGGTCCTCTAATTCAGCTTTTGTCATACTGTTCATCGCGTGCTTCCACTTCTTGAGCTTGCCTTCCTGCACCTGAAGCGCTTCTTTTGGCATCGAAATGTTGCCAAAGCCAGGAATCATTTCCAAAACTTTGCCCAATGGGCCCATCTTCGACATCGCTTCCATCTGACTATAGAGGTCGATTAAATTGAATTCGCCCTTGAGAAGCTTTTTTTCTAGGTCTTTTGCTTCGTCTTCAGTTATGGCCTCTTTTGCCTTTTCAAGGAGCGCTTCGAGATCGCCCATGCCAAGCAAACGGCCGACAAAACCCTTCGGATTGAACTGCTCGAAATCATCGACACGCTCACCGACACCAATGAACTTGATAGGAGCTCCAGTCACAGCGCACGCGCTCAAAGCGCCACCGCCCTTCGCAGTACCATCCATCTTTGTGACGATAACGCCAGTGATAGCTCCTGCAGCGTGGAATGCAGAGGCTTGCTGCTGAGCGGCCTGACCGATATCAGCGGAAATCACAAGCAAAGCCTCATTGACATTCGCAGCCTCGTGAACATTCTTGAGCTCTGCTATCAAATCAGCAGAAAGAGCGTCCCTTCCAGCAGTATCGATTATTAACAAGTCAAACTTCTTGAACTCAGGCTCGAAATGCCTGTAAATCTTGATAGGGTCTTTCTCGTCCTTTAAAATGAAGACTTGCGCATTAATCGCTTTTCCAACTTGCGAGAGTTGGTCCATCGCGGCAGGACGGTGCACGTCAAGACCTAGCAAAGCAACCTTTTTGCCTCGCTTCATAAAATATTTCGCGAGCTTTGCGGCAGTCGTGGTTTTACCTGAACCGAAAAGACCGATAAGCATTATTTTAGAAAGACCTTTCTCTTCGATCTTAAGCTCTGACTTGTCACCGCCCAAAAACTTTGTCAATTCCTCATAAACGATGTTGACCAAATGCTCGCGCTTTGTAAGCGCGCCAGGAGTTTGCTCCTTTGTAATCCTGTCCTTGATTTTTTGCGTGAGGTCAAAAACAAGCTTCACGTTGACGTCTGATTGAAGAAGAGCGCGCTGGATGTCTTTTATAAGCTCATTGATGAGTTTTTCATCTACAAAAAGCGACTTCGCAATCTTTTGCAGAGTTCCTTTAAGACCCTCTGAAAGCTTCTCTAATACCATAGATTAACTCGTATAATGGCGGTTTATAAAGGTTTTCGGTCATCAGCAATAAATACCCTGCAGAATAATGATTACGCGTGAAGGACCTGGAGAATAAAATCCTGGCAGGTTACGATGCGTTCTTTGCAAGTTACGTCAGCATAGATTTTATTCTTGACACGCAAGCCGGCGATCAGCCGTACCTTTTAGCACCGATAATCGCCGCGACAAGCGGATTTTACAAGGCATATGCGCAAAGCATCAACGCGCGAATCACAGACGCCTGCATTTTCGCCGCAGCAGGCTATCTCGCAGCAGGGCTTGATGCGATGGAACGCTCAAATGACATACCGCACTGCGTTCAAGGGGCAGCATACGTAGTCATCGCAGGAATTTACCTCTGGCAGCAGTCACTAAGCGACAAAACTTCAGTAAGTTACGCCGATTGATGAAGTTCAACCAAGAAGGGCATCAGCGGGTCCAACAAGACACCTGGCATGGTAACCGCAATGAACACAAAAACCATGGCAATGATGAAAAGCAATACTGCAGGTACAACATACATCAAGATAGCCGTCGACTGCCTGATCCCATGAACTCTCTGTGTGCCCACAATCAAAAGATAAAACGAGTAAATCCAAACGAAAAAGTTAATGATTGGAATCCAACTAAAGAGCAGATCAGGCGTCCTTGAATAAACGTAAAGCTGATACGATTTCACATAGTCTGCCTTTCCACCGAAGATGAGAATCCACACGTGAAGCAAAGCTGCAGAGACAAAACTAAGCAGAAGACCCAAAGGATAACCCAGACCAATTGCGAGCGCCCACTCAAACGCAACGGGCTCTTGCGGCGCCGCTTCTCCTAAATACTTGGCAAGAAGCTCATCTACGATAGGCTGCATAGCATAACCAATCGCAGTTGAAAGAACAACGCTTATCAACAGCCACACCGCAAGGAACGTGAACGAATCAGCGAAACCACGCTCTGACTTGATTTTCGTGAAGAACTTAGATGGATGGAATAAAATGTCCGAAATTATAGTGAATGGCCTCATAATGTAACATAATGAAGTATTTGTTTAAAAAATTAGCGTTCCCTTGCCGCGTGGATAGCGTGCTCGATTACACTAGGAGTCCAACCTTTATTCGCAAGCTCCATGCGAATCTCGTGCACTGTGCGTTTGTGCTCAAGCTGATGAGCCACATAATTGATTAAATCCTGCGGGGCAGGATGTATGTGGTCTTCTTTATGCGTCTCTTTGTGCACATAATATTGTTCACGAAGCCAGAAGATAAGTATGATTACCACTAACAAGAGAAATACGTTGAGCCCTAGCAGGGCAACAAGTGTCGGCGGAAAAGAGGTTTGAGCAGGAACCTGCACATCAGGCGACGCAACGGCAAGACCTGAAATCGAATCCCTTGAATTCTGCATCGATGAAAGCTGCGCGAGCACAGTGCGCTGGAACTGATCCATCGCTGCCTGTATCGAGCTAAGCTTCATATCAAGCTGGGCTTGAGAAGCCTTGTGACCCGCGTTGTACTGCTCCAAATCTGCCTTGAGAAGCGAAACATTCCCGCCCAATGAAGTGGCAGCTTCCTGAAGCCTTAATATATGAATATTGTCCAAAGGAAAATCAGAATAGCGAGTGATACCCATCGCAGGAGCGTTAGGATATGTCGAATCATACGGCACGTTAACCTGAGCGAACGCGATAGAAGCTAACAGCAACACGAACAGCACACCCTTTTTCATAAACCAGTAGAACTGAAGATGGTATTTAAACATTATGCTATCAATCACTCAGGACTGCACTCGAACTGAGCGTTGAACATCGTGATTGCGAGCCTATCAAGGCAAGACTCGCACGTTCCGTGCATAAAAATCTCATTCTTGTGACATTGCTTGCAGAGCATAACATCACCACCTGACCTGAACATTAATAAACATTACATATCGCCGAGCAATCATGGCAGAGATGAAATTGGAACGCATACTGGGCAAGATCCACCACGCGTCTTTTGCGACACAATACGAAGCCGCGAGCACAATGATTCGATTCTCAGAATACTACGAGAACCCGAAACTACGAGGGACCGCATTCACTCTCGATGAAGTCATGGATTTCTGGGCTCAAAAAAATGGGAAGATGGAGTATTTTGAATACTGGGAAGGATTCAATGTCCCATCAGTTGTATTCGAGCAATTCATCAATGGGAAAATGGATCCCTTACGCGATAAAGAAAAAATGCTTTTGGACGCGCTCAAAAAGATACCGTGTCCTTTTTACCTCATCGCAACCCGCGAAGGAATAGACCCTGCCACTATGAAACACGAAATAGCGCACGGACTCTTCTATACAAACGCAGAGTATTACAAGAAAGCCATGCACATCATATCTGAAATCGACAAAGCGCCCATTTTTGAATTTCTTCGCGATGAGAACTATCACAAGTCCGTGTGGTTTGATGAAACACACGCATATTTGCTCGATGGAGGCTCAGACCTTCGCAAAGCAGGAATCGCGCTTAAACCATACCGCAACGCGCAAAAACAGCTCCAAGCGCTCTATCGCGAATTTACAAAATAGATATTTTAATTCTCATAGGAATATTTCTACCACGCACAATTATTAACAGAATATTTAATTCGTCACATAGGTGATACAAATGACAAAAATATACCACACAGACTGGGGCGGAAATAGGCAAATATACACAGAAGCGAACAAGCCAAACATCGAAGGGCTCATCGAACACGAGCTTAAAAACCACGAATTCGGCGAAAAAATACAATCATTTGCAGGATGGACACCGCACTATCAATTCGAAGAAGCAGGATTCAAATTAGAGAAAAAAGTGGACCTCTTAAGAATCGGAAAACCAGTCAAAAGAATCAAAAACGGCGCGTTCCAAGTAAACGTTGAAGGCGTAATAGAAATAACTCCTGAAGACGAGCAATACGGCAGAGCAAACGCAGGAACAAAAGGCATACTTAGAACGCCCGAAAATAAGCTTTTGCTGCGAAACGAATACGAACGGTTAAACAACTCGCAGATACCATTCGTTGTGTTCAGAACATACAGAGGATGGCCTGCGATTTGGGATAGCGTGTATTTTTTCTCACAGGGGGAGTTCAAAGGATAGATTTAAAAGTAAAATGGGAGAACACAGCCCCATACGGGGCTGTCTGCTAGGGGTAGGCTACACCCTTGGGGCGACGTAAATGTCTCAAAATGGGTGTGACGCGAGTTCAATTCTCGCCAGTCCCATGAAACTGCCATGCGAAGCTTTTGTTTAAAATCGACAAGGCAGGATTGAACGCTGGCCACGAAGTGGATTGAGTTCAATTCTCGTAAGTCCCATCAAATTTATGAGTCTTAAAACCGCAGTAATATTCACAGGCCCAACAACAACGGGCAAGACTGACATCGCAACAGCGCTCGCAAAGCGATTCGATGGAGAAATAATCAACTCCGATAGATTGTACGTCTACTCATTCTTGAGAATTGGGAGCGGATTGTCCGATACGCTTGAATCATCAGATGTCGCGCGGCATCTCTATGGAATATGCGGGCCTTCAGACATACTTTGCGCAGATGAATACGTTCGCCGCATTGAAGAACTCGTGCCGAAAATCTTGTCAAGGAAGAAACTGCCAATAATTGAAGGCTGCTCATCAATCTACAACCCTGCGCTAATAGAGAGCAACCGACAACCAGGCAGGACATTCCACTATTCACCAATAATCGCGCTAAGATGGCCAAGCGGGACGAATTTAAGAAGCAGAATCGAAAAACGGCTTGAACAAATGTTTGAAGAAGGCCTTTTGCAGGAAGCAACCGCGATTTTCAATTCAGGGTACAAAAGCATACATCCAATCGAAATAAGCGTCGTTTACAACCCACTCATGAAATATCTGGATGGTAATCTGACTCTAGCTGATGCGAAAGAGAAAATCATTGATCGTTTTATAGAGGTTGCTCATATGCAGCTAGAAAAATTCGAGACAATACCTGAAATCCAATGGATAGAAGCCAATCCGAATACACCCCAGAGGACACTGCAGCAGGCAATCGAGATTATAACTGGAGTGTGCCGATAACGACATCTTTAAAAACCGCGTTCTAAGCTTTCAGAATATGAAAAACAACCAACTACTCGAAATCTTTCTAGAGCATTACTGGCACAAGGATACGCGAGACACCGAGTACAAACAGCGGAACGTTCCTTACCAAGTCCAGGTTCCGACAACCGTCTTTGAACTCCACAACATACTTAAGCCTAAAAAAACCGATGACCTCTCAGCCATAGAATACTGCGAACTTATCAAATCAGCTTACGTGAATGAAACACTTGAAGAAATGAAACTTAGCCACGGGCAGAGCACACAGGGAAGAACTCCGCAATCGTTTGTTTATACTGACAGGCTCGAACCAAGCGTCATCATCACATCAGAAATAGACCTAGCGGCATTTGGAAGGATCTGGTTCACGGTCAGCGCACTTGAAAAAGAACGATTCGATAGCCTTGTCAACTTGACGCACGCATTCATGGGAAAACTCAACATACCACGCGCCCAATGAGAATATTTATATAACAAAACGACCCTGCGCACTTCATGAAAAAAGCGGTGCTGTATGCAAGCCTTCTTGGCGCCGCCGCAAGCATATTCTTTCTGAAACCCGAAAGTGAATTCTCACAATCGTACAGAAATCCATCTGAAATTCAGGCAAGACAATCAATCGAGTCCATCCTAACATTACCAGAGAAAACTGTTGAAAACAAGAAAAAAGTCCAAGCAATCGCGCCAATTTCAAGCATTGAGTACGTATCTGAACACAAGCCAATCCCGAACAAAGATGAACATGGTTGCCTGCTCTTTGATAGAGAGTTGAACCGCCCAGAACCTGATCAGGCAATACCTGAGCGAATAATTGAAGAGAACAGCCCGCTTTCCTGCGCTTTTCGATATTTTAGGCCGATTCGAGAAGCCATGCTTGAATATCACTGCACGCCAAACACTGCGCTTAGAAATGAATCGATTGAGCGAGTACGACAGGAACTAACCGAAGAACTGCGTGCGATGCCAAACTTCGATGCGCGACTCTCAACAATACTTCACCTCCAGCAATTAGTATCCGATGAACTGGCGAGAGCCACAGACGTGAGAGCGAGTTCTTATCTGCAATCAATACGAGACAACCTTTGCGAAGAGGGAACTGCAATAAATACTCACGCGTTGAATTCTGCGAACTGCTACCAATACCTCGTGATAATGAAATCGCTGCCGAACGAGTCAAAAAGGCACTGGTATAACCTCTGGATCGGTATAAAGCAGCAAGCTCAAGAACACGAGATACGAGTCAGGCAAGGACAGGCAACAGATTCTCAAGCGCCGCTCGAACAAATTCTCCAATTGCGGTTCACTGAAAGCTATTGAAACTAGATACCCCTTTATATAATACCTGCCATTAAATGATGTAAATGGTAAGCTATAAGCAGTTATGCGCACGGTGCAAAAAACAATTCGTTCTTATCAGCGGGAACCAGTTCCCCGTATGCTATGACTGCCAGAAAAAAGAGCTTTCGGGCGAAATAAAGGATCCGAAAATGAAAAAAATGTTTAAACTGCCAGAAGAGCTCTATATGAACAATCCATTTCTTCGCGACATAAAAGCTAAATACCTTCGATTCGGGAATCTAACTGAAAAACAAATAGACGCGTTCAAGAGAGTATCGAAAGAGCTTCTGGATGCCTCGCTTAAGAAATCCACAGACTAGCGAGCGGTTCTTGGAAATTCAATAAAGAAATTGTCTGAAACCAATAAAATGCAGTGCATTTTATTGGCCCAGAAAACGCCCTGCGTTTTCTTGGACTCGCTATCCCGCGCAGCAAGCTGCGGAGTATTACACTAGTTTTCTCCTGTGGGACCGACAATTTCTGTCTGTCAAAAATCACTAAAGCCATACTAGTAGTAGTGATTTTTGAGCACACTCGGAATTCCATGCAATTTCAATTAGCAACAGGGAATTCCGATGTTTCATTTTAGGAACGTCCAACCGCAGCAAGCTGCGGGGTATTGGACCCAAAATGAAATAAGATAATGCTATTATATGACTGCCGTATTTGGCATCAAAAGAACCGACAAAATGAACATTGACGCACACGGGCAAAATCACAAGATGAAAGCAACAATACTGCTAACCACATATGCGACAAGAAAGACCGTGCTGCCCACAGTATACGCATTATTGAACCAAGAATTCGCAAAAGATCAATTCGAGATAATAATAACCGACAGCGAATGGTTGTCGACAGAAGATAAATTCGCATTGGCACACATTTGCAAAGATAATCCGAACCTGCTCCTAAGATCGTTTGAAAACAAAAATTCCGCCGAATCATACAATGCTTCGATCCAAGAATCAAACGGAACACATATTTTGTTTATCGCGCCGCATTGCATACCCAAACGAAATTGGCTCAAAAATTGGATAACCTTAGCATCAAAACACGAAAATTTCATGGCCGCCGGCCATATTGAATGTATCGACTCAAAATATGCAGTAGGAATATATGAAAAAAACCAGCACGAGCGCATAATCGCGAAAAATCAGGACAAAAAAGAGAACGCACATTTTGATTACCACAACTCGATAGCAGAACGAAAACTCATCATGGAAAACGGAATGTTCGATACGACATTCACGTCACCTGCCTGCGTCACGGAATTCGGATTACGCCACACAATAACGGGTGGAAAAATAGCAGTCATAAGAAGCAACCCCGTGCACCACTTAAATGAAATTCGACTTTCGACCTACTGTAAACTCGCATATGCTGATGGCTTTGATGCAGGAATATTGAATCTCAAGTACGCAAAAAATGAAAAATTCAGGACAACCCATCCGACCTTGATGAAACATCTCACTTTATTGAATTATGCCTGGCCCGCAGTCGAGATTTCAGCTCGAATAATCTCATTATTTTTCATCGCAACCTACTTCGCAGCCCACATAATCCGCTCAAATAACTTAAAACAGCATTCAATATATACCTCCGTGAAAAATTCACACAGACTAGGACAACTCAAAAGCATACGACTTCACAAAGAGCTGATTTGAATGAAAGCATCAGTAATAATTTCTGATGTGAATTCACAAGGCATGCTGATCGCATCAGTATATTCTACAGTCACTCAAGATCTGCCCTGCCAAGATTTTGAAATCTTACTTCCGATCAATAACGAAATCAACTTTGAAGACCTGCAACTACTTAGGGCAATCCAATCAGAGCACAGCAACCTGCACCTCATTGATTCAACCGGAAGTAACCGAAGCCAAGCGATAAACACTGCATGTAAACTCGCCAAAGGAGACATCCTGCTTTTCACAGAATCGCACTGCTTAGCCCCCAGAAATTGGATACGAAAATTCGTGGAGCAATTCAAAGATAAAAAAATCAAGCTTTCACTCGGCACAACAATATCCGTGGCAAGCGCTTCACCAGTGTCCATCGCCGAATCAAAGCAACAAAAACAATCGACTGATAACTCCATCAAATTAGGGCTGGATAAATCATATTTCGATTTTCATAATTGCGCCATCAGAAAGGACTCATTTTGGGAATTAAACGGATTGAATGAAGAAATCCCAATATTCGCTGAATTCGATTTTGGAGCACGAGCGGTCGATCAAGGCAGATCCATCAAAAAATCAAATGGAACTGTGCTGCATTTTAATGATACCAGCCTTGCGCGCCATTCACTAATAATATCCGCACAAGGAGAAAATAAGATGAAGCTTTATCTGCAAAAGGATGAAAAATACATACGACGCTATTTTCCCATGCCAAAACTGATACGTTTCAAAAGAATACTGGTGCCCTTTAGACGGTCGATAGAGTTAGCTCTCATATTCCTGAAAAATGTTTGGATAATCGGATTCGTACTGACAGTAATATTAAATATGCCATCTGCACAAGTTTCATTCTTCAGGCAATTCGCGATAGCAAGCCACAGACTTGGAACCATAAAAGCACTGTCGAAGACACAGCCGAGAAAAAGGAAATAAAATGTTAAAAAAAATATCAACATACTTGAAAAAAGTGATGAAACTGCAGTTGAGTGCACCTGCCCACGTGAATATAGAGATTTCAACCGCCTGCAATCTGAAATGCAAGATGTGCAAACGAGAGAAATTCGATTTCGGGAATAAACTGATGCCATTTGAGACATTCACCGCAATAATGGAAAAACTTCCCAAAGGAGTCGAAATAATATCTTTCGGAGGATATGGCGAGATGACGCTCCACCCCCGATTCTTTGATATGGTAAAATATGCAAAAGAAAAAGGATACCGAACAGAAACAACATCAAATGGAACTTTATTTTCAACTGATGAAAAAATTCACAAGCTTCTTGAAAGCAAACTTGACACCATACGAATATCAGTGGATCACATACGCGAACCGCTCGAAGAAAATGATGCAGGACACGTATTCTCTTCGACACTATTGCAAAATCTGAAAAGGCTTAACGAACTTAGACGCGAAACAAAAAAATCCATGAAATTATGCATAAACACAGTAGTTCACGCAGGAAACATCGATGAACTTATCGAGCTAGTGAAATATTTTGAAGATATAGGCTTTGATATGGTCGAGTTCATAAGACTTGACACTAATATGAACAATGCGCAACGAACACTCCAAATACAAAAAGAAAAAGAAACATACACAACAATATTGAAAATGAATAAAAGAATAAAAGTCATAACTCCTTTAAACAGATTCGCAAAATGGCGAAAGTACTATGCATCCAACAACACATTCTGCATATTCCTTCATCAATGCGCACACATAAGAATCAACGGACAAGTCACACCTTGCGCATTTGGATTCGCCATGCACGATTTTGGCAACATACACGAGCAAAGCTTGACGCAAATCTGGAACAATGATGAATTCTTGCGCATCAGGAAAAACCCCGAGAATCCAACCTGCCAAAACTGCAAAATATTCAAATGGCCAGCCAATATTTTGCCCACAAAACAATAGAATTCACACAAAATAAATAAATTGCCCAGATGAAACCATCAACAAAAGAAGTCATATATTCGCTGAACTTACAAATCTAACTATTCATTCCCTGCGGGAAAACAAACTCGCCCTTCTGGCACAGAACTACATCTTCTCCATTCATCTTGCCAAGAGACCAGCCCTTTTCCCTACCCATCTCGTAAATTCGTTCCAAAAGCTGAGTTCGGTTGTAAGGAGTTCGCTCATAGCAGTACACATCGCCGCCAATCTGATAGAACGGCTTTGCAGCAGCTGAACTTGAAGGCCAGAAAAAGCCAGTGACTTCCTCTGCAGGGCTCGTAGTTGGAACAGAATAACAGCTGAACGCGTCCTGAGGCGCTGGAATCTTGAATGACAAATCATTCCAACAAACGCTCATCTCGCGGATTGTTCTAAATTCTCCCTTAAAAAAAATCATTATGGGCGTTCGAGAGCCGATTGTCTGCATAGGTCCGGAAGGAACCTGAGGCGAAGGGCCGCCAGGCATATACCTTGGCAAAGCAGTTGTTTGAGCTATACCGCCACCGTAGACTTCACTCACACCATATGCTGCAAGACCCTTGTTGACTGTTAAAAGAACTAACGCGGAAATAGCAACAATTAGAACAATACCAAATATAAACGTTGACGTCTGCCCTCTTTTCACAAATATCAGAAAGACCTTCCAGTTCTTAAACCTTTGCTAGTTGCGATTACTTTTTATACCCTCCACCGGTTCTTTCAATCATGCACGTAGGCATCTATACTGAATGTCTCACTAAACGGTACACGGGAGTAGAAGTGATGGCTCACAGGCTGGTTGAAGAAATCTCTAAAACAAACAAAGTAACGTGCTTCCACACAAAAAACAAGACACATCCACTATTTACAAATGTAAAACACCACTTATTCAGACGATCTCTGCCAATTCCGGCGTACAACCAACTCGCCTCTTTTTTCAGAATGAACTGTTTTAACAAAGTAGACTTGCTCCACCTTCCGCACCCTCACGTGCCCTTCGTGAAAATGCCAAGCATACCTGTTGTCATGACAGTGCACGATATAATCCCTGCATTTCACCCTGAATTTCATAACACAAAAAGAAGTTTCTATTTTAAACACATACTCCCTGGATTTATTCGCAAAATGGACGCAATACTTGCGAGCAGCGAAACAACCAAAACGGACCTCATCACACATTACCGGTTGGATGAACAGAAAATCCACGTAGTACCACTGGCGCTGCCTGAAAAGAAAAACGTAGTGCGCACTCCGCAAGAATTCATTTTATACCTTGGCACTCTTGAACCACGAAAGAATGTCGATGGAATAATCAAAGCGTACTCACTTCTTAGAAAACAAGGAATCACACATAAACTTGTAATCGCAGGAGGCATGGGCTGGAATTACGAGCACATTTTCAAACTCGTCAGGCAATCAGGCCTTGAAAACGAAGTGATATTCAAAGGGTATGTCGATGAAGATGAAAAACGAAGACTCTACCAAACCGCAGCACTCTTTGTTTGGCCCTCATTCTATGAAGGATTCGGCCTTCCGGTTCTCGAAGCGATGCAGTACGGAGTTCCTGTCGTGACGTCCACCGCGTCCTCCCTTGCGGAAATCGCGGCGGATAGCGCACTCCTTGCGGATCCGCACTCTCCTGAGTCAATTGCTGATGCTATGAGCGCAGCGCTTGAACCAGTCATGCAAAAAAAACTCTCTCGAAAAGGAATCGAACGCGCCCGCCTCTTCACAATAGATAATTACGTGAAGAAAACGATTGACGTATATTCAAAGGTGGCTCGATGAAAGTCACAATACTCGTATCCGAAATGGACAACCAAGGAATGATATTATTCACACTGCACGCGCTCTGCACGCAAAACTACCCCGAAGAACTATATGAAATCATCGTACCCGATATGGGCACTTTTTGCGCGGAAGATCGAGCGTTAATAGCTCAATTGCAAGAACAGTTCCCTCAATTGAAAATATTGAAAGACCCATCCAAGAACCGCGCAGAACTCTTCAATCTTGCAGCAAAACAAGCGAAAGGAGAACTATTCTGCCTCATAGAAAGCCACTGCTATGCTCACAAAAACTGGATAGCGAACTACGTGAATCTGTTCAAGAAAGAAGGATTCGACCTCGCGGCAGGAACCTTCAAAACAGTGCCTACTGATTCTCCCGTAGGTCATGCGCAGGACGAATTCTTCAATGAAGTATGCAGAAGAATCGAGAAACAAAAAGTCAAATGGTCCTATTTTGACTGCCACAACTCAGCCATCACCCGCACCTGTTATGAAAAACTCAACGGAATGGACGTGCGCTTGCCGAATATGTGCGAATTCGAGCTGGGAGCCAGAGGCTGCGAACTTGGACTTTCAATACTGCGCACACCAACCAACTTAGTTTGGCATTTCAACGACAACCGCCTCTCCAATTACTCGAAAATCGTCCACTGGCAGGGAATAGACCGCACACGCATGCTCATCATCCACGGACCAGAATTCATTAGAAAATATTTTCCTAACCCCCGCTTTGTCAAACTGCTCCCATACCTCACCCGCCTGCGGCCCATTTTCCTCGCTGCCACACTTTCACTCGTATATCTTTCCAGAATAGGAATCATGGCATCAAGACTCCTCAAACTCAAAAAGCAGTCAGCTCACTTTTTCATGCACCACGCAGAAAACAGCGTACGCTACGGAATGATAAAAGGCCTTAAAAATTCAAATCAGGTTCGATGAAACCATGCGCATACTACACCTCGCCAAATACTACCCTCCAACAAAAGGAGGCATGGAAACCCACATCTCAACACTATGTGAAGAGCTCAGCTCACAAGGACATGACGTCACATGCTACGCGTTCGGACAGGTGAAGGAAAACACAAAAGGAGTGAACGTAAAAATCTTCAAGAGCCTGTTCAAAACACCACCCTTCTCACCTGCTCTCCTATGGACTCTATTAACCAATCGAAATAAATTTGATATTGTACATGTACACATGCCAAACCCATGGGTTGAACTTTGCGCACTCATAGCAAAACCAAAAAAACTCGTCGCATCATACCATTCAGACATCATAGGCAAACGCGGAGCGTCGTTGTATTTGCCCTTCCAAAGAATTCTGCTTCGACGCGCTAACGCAATAATATCCGCATCAAAACAATATTCTCAAACATCCGACCAACTAAGGCGATTCCACTCAAAAATCACACTAATACCGTACGGGATAACTCCTTTAGCCATATCAGATACTCAATTGGTCAAAGAAATACGTTCTCGCTCAAAGGGCCCAATTTATCTTTTCGTCGGAAGACTAGTCCACTATAAGGGAGTTCGCTACCTGATAGAAGCTATGGGAAGCACCGATGGAACGCTCATAATTGTCGGAGATGGCCCCCTCAAAAAAGAGCTAGCCGATCTTGTGCGCTCTCTCAAACTCAGCGATAAGATTGTTTTTGCGCAAAACGTGACTGATGAGCAGCTGCCATCATTTTATGAAGCGTGCGACGTTTTTATCCTCCCCTCTATAAATCGAGCTGAAGGTTTTGGAATAGTACAACTAGAAGCGATGATGCGCGCAAAGCCAGTCATCAGCACAAGACTTGGAACAGGAACCGATGAGATCAACATTCACGGTAAAACCGGACTCACAGTTGAACCTGAAAACCCAAAACAGCTATCAGACGCAATGAATACTCTTGACCGCGACCCCTTGCTAAGAATAGCTCTTGGAAAGGAAGCAAAGAAAAACGCGTCAAAATATAGCGCCTCAAGAATGACCCGCGATATTCTTGCTATTTATCGAACTATTTGATTTCATACTAGAAAAATTAGAGCGCGAATTTGATTCTGGCGAACGCTCCCATTCTATTCTCCACACGAGTATCCGCTCAGGATCGAATTCCTCGTGGGCAAGAGAGAAACCATCGAACGCGCCCCCCACATAGAATCCGACAATCATACTGTTCACATATTCCTCGGACACTATCATCGACTTGAAGACGCCCTCGTCCTCAAAGACAATCAATGAATGCTCTGAAGGAGCATCATCATACAATCGTTCATATCTAGTCTCATTCATAATAATCACTACCCGTCTTGGATGGGTCTTTCCCTTCACCGCACCCACTTTTTCTGAATCGACCAAGAAATCCCCGCACATTAAATCAGCCTCATTCACAGGCCTGCACATCCTCAAAGGAGACACATATCCGTCAGGCGGCGCTATCTCCTGCGCAAACGCGTCCTCGTACAACTGCTCAGCGCCAGATTGGGACAAACCCAACTCTTCACTGATTCGCGATATCGCTTGTTCCTGCGGAATCTTCAGCACCAACTCACGCACGATGCCTAAAGTCTCGTTCCACTTCGATATTGTTGAGATTGACGGAATCACATCAAGGATATCCCTATTCATCAAAAAATACGCTTCAGGGGGAGCGCAATGCGTGAGATTAAGCAGATCACCAGCCGCGCGCTCATCCAAGATTTTTTTTGCGGTTTCTTCATCACTACGAAGAACTTCCTCAATAACGTACCCCGCAGAAAGCCCTAACCGGGATTCTAACACCTGCAATCCATCATGACCTGCGCAGTCAATCATCCGAAACACATTCATCGCGAAAGATTCGTTATCGGACAGAAGCGCCCTTGACATCCAATGAGCCACATCAGTAGGACCAGCATCAAGAACTGTGCCTCGCCTCGATGCGTATTGCCAAACATAACCAAAATCCCACCACGTATTAATTATGCTAGCCCTGGACGTGTTGGCCTGAAACCACTCCCCTGTTTTTGCTATCGCATCATTCATCCTAGGCAAAGGCACAGTATCAGTATCAATCATTGAAACACCAACTGTTGAAGAGAGCGCCAAAAGAACCACGACACAAACAACACGCCGGGAATTTATGTCCAAACTGGAGAAAAAGTCAGCAGTCCAACGAGCCAATTTCGCGAAAGAAAACCCTGCCAATATGCACGCAGGCGGAGCGAGGAAAAACATAAAACGGTTCCCCTGCAGAGTCGGCAAGAAAAGAACAGCCATCCACGATAGGAAGAAAAGCTCAGCCGGCATCAAAGTACGACGAACGAGCCGCGCGCATAACATCACAAGCGCGGCAAAAACAAACCCTACAAACACCAACCCACCGAAATTTTCCACCCACACCGATACGCTTGGAGCCATCAACTCCATAACCGTCTCGTGGATTCCAGGCATCTTGTTCGTAAACTGAAACTTCCTTAGAACCTTTCCAACATATCCGAACCACCATAAAAACGCCAGCGAGGCCACGCCCAACAGGGCAGCTAAAGACGCGCGAGTTATCTTAGACTCTCTATCAGGCGCGCACCAAACTGAAAACGCGGAGTACGCCAAAAAAAATGCTGCCAAAACACCCAGCACAAAATACCAGCCTCCCCAGCTAAAACGCAGACCAACAAGAGCAAGGCAAGCAATCACGACTGCGGCCACCTTTTGAAGCACGCCTTTTCGCATAAACAAAACCACTCCAAGAAAGAAAATTAAAGACAGAGGCATTATCACTATAGTAGTATCGGTAAAACCAGCCATATTCTGACGAAAAAAAAAAGGGTGCATCGCGAACAACAAAGACGCAAGGAAAGCCACAATCCTATCTTGGAACCCAAGAAACGCGATAATAAATACCAGCACAACAGATATCATTCCTAAAAAGACAGGAAGATAAAATGCAGACTCCATCAATGACGAATCTGAATCGAAGACGTTCCAAACTTTAAAGAAATACGCCTCGATGAACGGCAACAATGTGAACTCAGCTCCCACACCCTGCGGTTTTCGACGCAAGGAGTCGAATGGAACTTCATCCTTTAGCGTATCGCCCTGATGCCCTCGTTCCAACACGTTCCTTGCGTATCGAAGAAAATAGTACGCATCATACTCCAAAAGATATGGATGCCCCTCTTTTGCCTTGAACTTAGCCTTGTTTTCCTCAATCGCTGATTGAAGTGCGCCGCTTTGCTTTAGCTTAGCAAGAGTCTCTTTTATCTTGGGTCCAGCAATAGCGGAAATCTCGCCCCCGAGCAACTGAGGATACTGCGCTTGAATCTGACGCGTGACCTCATTTGAAACCGCGCCCTCTATCTGCTTTTCAAAAATCCCATCCATCACGCTCAAAGAGGCAGTCGAAGATAGTATCAAAGCGCACACGATAAGCGGAATCAAAATAAGCATCCAAAGCGCAGGCTCGAAAAACGGCTCGCGCTCTTTTTGAACCGGCTCATCTTTTACCTCCTCAGCTTTTTTTTGCTTTTCGAAAAACTCGCCCATGTTAAGATATTGACCCACTGATTGATGAGCGTGCTTTTCAGGCAAGGACTGAGTCATTCTTTCACCCTACGCGCGATCACAAAGAGCTGTATGCCTCCCGTTGGAAACAGCCAAAAAATCGGATAGGTCAATAGCGCAGGAACAATAAAAAGTCGACGGCACGCCCTTAAAATCAAGCGCTTCAAACTAAATCCTCTAACATCAACTGACCTATATGAGTTTCTTGCGCTTGGAAGAGCAAGAGCCACAATCCGTTCAAACGTGAAAACCCAATTGCCAAAATGATGAGTTTGTATCTTCGCAGAAAACCCATTGCGCCTCAAAAATTGCCTCAATGAGCGAGCATTCCACCTCAAAAAGTGATGAGGCGGACTATCCATCTCCTTTGGAAGAAGCCGAGATGAAATAGGACGATTCGGAACAGTAAGAACCAGCACACCGTCACGCTCCAACATCAAGGAAATGCCGCGCAAGAAACCAGCAGGATCAGACTGATGCTCAAGAGTCTCAAAACAAGTTATAATGTCAAAACACCCGCGTTTTTTCAAGCAGTATTCCTGCGGGCTTGCCGCAGAAAGCATCAATCCATACTCCCTCTTCCCATATTCAATCAGAGAACGATTGAAATCCATACCTTCGACCGAGTATCTGCCCCTGCACTTATTCAGAAAATTCCCAGTGGCACACCCTACATCAAGAAGCGTTTTTTTGCCATTGAAACGTTTCCCGCAAAAAACTTTGTGATACCATGCAAGAGGAACATCACGCTCCAACTGAGCGTAGTCAGGATGACTCTCATAAAAAACAGGGTCTATCACAGATGGACTTGAAAACACAAGATCGCACCTAACGCACTTGAAAAGCGTAAAATCCATCCAACGCTCAACAAAAACGCAAGGAGCTTCCAACTCGCAAGAAGGGCACATTGAAGAAACCTCAACCATTTTTCCTCCAAGCCAGCCTAAACAGCTCAACATGCAACTGAGCGCATTGATCCCAATCATACCTCTTAGACACCATCAGGCGCGCAGCCTCATTTTGCACTGCCTTGCCTGCGCGAGCCTCAAGAATGGTTATGCCTTGCGCCACATCTTCACTTGACTTAAAATAACTACCTGATTTTCCAAGCACTTCCCTATTGAATAAATTCTCGTGAGCTATAATAGTGCACCCAGCGCCGGCTGCCGAAAGCAACGATGGATTCGTCCCTCCGACACTATGACCGTGGAAATATGCAAACGAATAAAACCTCAGCGCGTCAGTAATCCTATCGTCAAATATGCCCCCCATGAATCGCACACTCGCACATTCAAAACTTTTTCTTAGTGATTTTCCATACGGAGTATTGGCAGGACCCACAATTATCAAGTCTTTTCCGCTTTTCGAATTCAAGAAACCAGTTATTATTAAATCAACGTTATTTTCAGGCTCAAGACGCGCTATGACCAGATAATAATTATTTGCACGAACTTTTATCCCTTCAAGAAAACTTTTGTCTGCTGTTCGACACACATCCGCGCCATACGCTGCGTATTTTGCATCGACACCGTATGTGGTGTCGTAATAATCAACGAGAACTTTTGAATCCACAACTACCATAGCCGCGACCTTTGTGGCGAACCACTCGGAGAAACGCAAATAAAGACGGGCAAATGCGCCCCATTTAGACCGTTTCCATTCCAATCCATCCATATTTATCAGAACAGTCTTGCCGAGCATCCTTGGAACGACGCAGAATATGCTGCTTGAATAGCCAAGCACATACACAAATCTGCTATCATCAAAGCTCGCCCGCACAAGACAATGCAAGTCATATAAAAGCGTTCCTGCCGCGCCAAGATAATAACTGTAATCTCGAACAACAACTCTCCTAATCCCCCGATAGACTTTTTTAGTGAACTCTCCTTTCGGACAACAAACACTTACCTTGAATCCCTTTTTCAAAAGCCCAATCCCGAGCCGCTCTACAAATGTCTCAAATCCACCATATTTCGCAGGAATCCCCCTTGTTCCAAGTATCGATACCGATTTGCTGTCCAATCGAGGCATACTGGTCAAGCGGTCAAGAGCAAAAGAAGCAAACGGATAGAGCGCGAGCAGCGCGGTAAGTCGCCACCTGACAAATGGAGCGATAGTCACTACAAAATACGAAAGAAATAGAAACATTCCCAGAGCGTACCCGCTCAAAACGTACGATTGCTTAACCCTGCGCGACAGAAATAACCCAATCAACACAAATGGAATGAGCGCATACCACCACAGAATGGACACTGAATAAAGCAGTTCATACAAACTTTTTGCACCCCATGGAAACGGCAGGAAAAATCCATATGCCATCGCCAAAGGAAAAAACTTCACCACATCAAGACCTGATTTGAACTCGACAAAGACAGCACTATCATCAAAAAACGCATGATGACTCGCCATATTGCTTTGCCGCACGGAAGTTATTATTCTTGCAACCCTTGACGGACTACTTTTTAACGCGATAAACGCACTCGATTCTACAGCCTGCTCTGAAAATGCAGTTTGTGCGAAATCGGTTTCACCTGATTGCGAATCAACCGACACATCAAATATACTCAAAGTGGGCGATATCGAAACCAAAATAAACACCACTGCTATCGCCGCGAACGTCAAAATTCGCCTCCACGCGACATCAAATATAGAAACTGCCATCATCGCAAGAAGCAATATGAACGCGAAATAGCTGCGATAAAAAGTATGCATCATAAAAAAGCCCGCTGCAAATAAAAATATGTCATACCATCGATTTTTTGAAATGAAAACATACATCAAAAAACCAACCAAGAACACAGTAATAGCCTCTTTTAAAAGCTGAACCGCCCAATAATTCAATGCGGGATCTATTAAAATCAAAAGACTGCAAATGCGAGAAGCAGCCGCACCAAATAAACGATACGCGCAAAGCGATAAGAACAACAATCCAAATGAGGAAAGAATGACGTTAAACAACTCGACGAACGCCACGTGCCGTCCAAAAATCGCGAAAAAAAAAGTCAGAAGCTTCTCAGGAGTCGGTTTTTCAACAAAAATATCCTTTGTTAAGAATCCTTCATCTGCTAGTTTCTGGGACTCAACCATATAGAATCCACTATCGGGATGCTCGAACACATTTCCAAATAACCAAACGTTCACCAGTAATATGACGATAATCTTTAGCACAATTGAAAGAAGAAACACACCCAGAAACCATCTCCGAAGAGGCTCTTTATTAAGCAATAAAAAGAGCCCGACCGCTGAGAAAATAACACAGAATACCAAAAAGCCCATCCCGAACATATCCTCGCGAAAAGCGCACTTATTAATAAACATACCGCACATCACCCCGTTATGCGAACCGCACTCAAGCGCGCGATTTTAAACGGAAAAATAGTAGCACAGAACATCAAAGCGCTGGATTTATCCTATTTCGCCAAAGGAGCGTTTTGGCTTGGCAGCTCATACGTGATAATAGCACTAATACGCCTTGCACAATCCTCAATCCTCGCGCGCGGCTCAAGCGTCGAATTTTTCGGCCAGTTCCAATTCGTTCTAAGCATCATCGCAACCCTTACCCTTGCGGCCCTTCCCGGAATGGAAACTGCTATCACACAGGCAGTCGCGAATAAAAAAACCGCATCGCTTATACTCGGAACAAAAGCAAAACTTAAGTCGAGCCTCATTGGAAGCATATCCCTTCTTGCGCTCGGCGCATTCTTCACGTTCATAAAACCCCAACCATTCGCTCAAGCGCTAATCGTGGCAGCCCCGCTGTTTCCGATTTACACAAGTTTCAACAGCATTCAAGGATACTATCGCGGAACGGGCAATTTCAAGATGGCTTCCTTTTGCGAGACCTTGTTCTACTCGGTGAATGCCATCGCATTAATCAGCGCATTTCTAATCACTCATTCGCTCACAATCATGCTTCTCTCCATGATGATCGCGGGAGCCACCATAATGATGGCACTATACCTGAACGTAGCGCGAAATATCAGATCCGAAGAATCAGACCCATCAACGGTTTCGCTTGGAAAAAGTTTAACCCTTATGAGTGCCATCCAATTTACAACTCCGCACATAGACCGATACATCATCACTGCATTTCTTGGCTTTGAAGCGCTTGCCATTTACACAATCGCGATATCAATCTCACTATACCTCACATACGGAGGAAAATTGCTGAGCACACTGGTTCTGCCAAAGCTCGCACGCATCCAAGCCCACCACGAAACGCGCATAAAACACCTATTATTCGCCTATGCTTTTTCCATCGCGGCCACCCTCGCGCTCATCGCACTAGTACTCCCCTATGCAATTCCTCTTCTCTTCTCGGACCAATATACGTCATCAATACCGCTGGCCCAGCTCTCCTTGACAGCCCTCGCATTTTCACTGCCATCAATGATTCTAATCACTTATTTCCAGACCCGCAAAAACCTGGCGCTCCTTTATAAATTTCAGTTCGCCAAAGGCGCGTTCAACTTCGTACTGCTCATTTTGCTCGTCTCCTGGCTTGGAATCATGGGCGCAGTCATCAGCAAAATAATCCTTGAACTTTGCGGATTCATCTTCCTTTCAAGACGATTTTATGCAATAAAGATTTAAAGCGAACGCGATTCCGCACATTTTATGTTCATACCTCCCCTCTTTTTCGCGGCAGTAATCAGTTTTTTATTGAGCGCGTTCGTCATTCCAAGATGGATTGAACGTTCAAAACAGCACGGGCTTCTGGTAACTGATGTCCAGAAACTTCCAAACAGGAAAATACCATTTCTTGCAGGACTTGGCGTAGTATTCAGCGCAGTGGTCGGTATCCTAGGATATATCGCCATCCAGACCTTTCTGTTCAACGAGTCAGCGAATACTACGGTGCTCCTAGCTGCGATCGCGAGCCTTCTAATCGCCCTAGTCATCGGAGTCGTGGATGACTTGCTTGGAGAGAAAATAGGGCTCACCCAGATTCAAAAACCATTACTAAGCATAGTAGCTGCCCTTCCAATTTCCGTAATCAACGCCGGACGCAACGTAATGACTCTCCCAATATTGGGAAAAATCCAACTGGGCAATGCGTACCCCTTCGCAATCGTTCCTCTCGCGATAACAGGAGCAGCCAACGGTTTCAATATGCTCGCGGGCCTCAATGGACTTGAAGCAGGAATGGGCCTTATCATACTCTCAGCACTAGGTTATTATTCGCTCGCGATGACAGAATACGCAGCGGCAGTAATAGCATACTGCGCGGTGTTCGCCATCGCACCGTTCTTCTACTACAACAAATACCCCGCGCGCATACTGCCCGGAAACGGATTCACTTATTCTATCGGGGCAATCATAGCGATTGTCGCCATCCTGGCTGATGCAGAGCGAACAGCTCTTCTTTTATTCACACCCTACTTCATCGAACTTATGCTCAAGGCAAGAGGCAGATTCAAGAAAGAAAGCCTCGCAGTACCTCTTCCAGACGGAAGCATCAAGAATCAGTACGCGAAATGGTATTCGCTAAACCATGTCGCAATATCATTTCTGCGCGAGATAAAAGGCAAAGCCTACGAATGGGAAGCGTGCTTTGCACTATTAGGGTTTGAACTGATAATAGCATTAATCGCTATTTGGCCGCATATTTGAACAGTGCGAATCGTCCGACTAAACACCAGTGATTTATAAATAACCTGCCCTGCAGAATCTGATCAGACGAAAGGAATAAAAAGCACCTGAAGCTTCACGGTTCATACTGAAAATAAACCAGACAGCAAATAACCATGGATCATCTTGACATACTCGAAAATAAAAGCATACACATCATACGCGAAGCATACAAACAGTTCCATCAACTAGGACTTCTTTGGTCCATCGGAAAAGATTCGACCACTCTGCTTTGGCTCTGCCGAAAAGCGTTCTTTGGCAATCTCCCCTTTCCAGTAATCCACATCGATACGACCTTCAAATTCCCTGAAATGTACACGTTCAGAGATCACTGGGCAAAAGAATGGAAGCTCAACCTAATCATCTCGAAGAACCAAGAAGCGCTAGACCGGGGAATCGGCTATGCCACGCACGACGCGATCACCTGCTGTGATGAGTTAAAGACAAAAGCGCTAAAACAGTTAATCGCGCAAAAAAAATTCAAAGCCATACTTGTAGGCATCAGACGAGACGAGCACGGAATCCGCGCGAAAGAACGGGTCTTCTCTCCACGAAGCGAGAACTTCACATGGAACTACAAAAATCAGCCGACTGAACTTTGGGACCAATACAATTCATCCGCAGAATCAAGCGATCATATGCGAATCCACCCGTTGCTGCATTGGACAGAACTTGACATCTGGGAATACATCAAACGGGAAAACATCCCAATCAACGAACTCTACTTCGCGAAAAATGGCAAACGATACCGCAGCCTTGGCTGTATGCCCATAACTAAACCGATTGATTCTACCGCCACCACCGTCGATGCAATCATCGCAGAGCTTAAAACCACAAAAACCGCAGAACGCGCAGGCAGATCACAAGATAAAGAAACCGCGTACGCAATGCAAAAACTCAGAAGCCTCGGGTATATGTAAAATGGAACATCACAAACGAACATTACTCAAAACTGCCACTTGGAGAATAACCGGCACAGGATTCACCCTCATTTCAGTCTACGCAGTCACAGGAAGCATGAGCCTGAGCATGACCGCCAGCGCGGCTGAACTCGCGCTCAAACCCATAATATACTACTGCCACGAGCGAGTATGGAATAACATCGGCTGGGCGCGAAAATGAACACTCTTAATTTTGTCATTGTCGGCCACGTGGACCATGGAAAATCAACACTAATAGGAAGACTGCTCTATGACACCAACGCGCTCCCGACTGACCGTGTAGAAGAACTCAAAGCAGCATGCAATGCTCTTGGACGAGAACTCGAATTCTCATTCATAACTGATCATCTTCAGGAAGAGCGCGAGCAAAACGTCACGATAGATACTACCCAAATCAAGTTCAAGACGCAAAACAGAGATTACACCATAATCGATGCACCGGGGCACAAAGAATTCCTGAAAAATATGATGACCGGAGCATCCCAAGCAGAAGCAGCCGCGCTAATAGTGGATGCAAAAGAGGGCGTGCAGGAACAGACAAGACGCCACGCATCCATAATCGCATTGTTAGGCATAAAACAAGTGGTTGTGCTGCTCAACAAGATGGACCTTGTCGAATTCTCAAAAGAACGCTTTGATCAACTAAAAGCACAAACTGAAACATTCTTCAAAACACTAGATATGACTCCCGCACACATCATTCCCATAGTCGCAAAAGATGGAGACAATTGTGCGAACCCGTCAACACGGATGCAGTGGTATTCTGGTTTGACATTTTTAGAGGCGCTTGACCAGTTCACCATCAAAGAAAAACCAACAAACAAGCCGCTTCGATACTCAGTACAAGACGTGTACAAAGTCGGTGAAAAAAGAATCCTGGTTGGCAGGGTGGAAGCAGGAGTTCTGAAATCAGGACAAAAAATCACATTCCTTCCATCAAATAAACAAACAGTTGTCAAAACAATAGAAGTCTTTGGAAACGAAGGGAAAAAAGAGGCAGAAGCGGGAGAATGCATCGGAATCACAATATCCGACCCATTATTCATAGAACGAGGAGAAATAGCGTGCGCAGTGGAACAGCCGCCAATTATCGCACAAAAAATAGAATCAAATGTATTCTGGTTCTCCAGCAAAAACTTCGAGAAAAAAGATAAAATCACAATAAAACTCGCGACGCAAGAAGCATCCTGCCGCGTTGAACAACTTGAACGAATCGATTCATCGACATTTGAAGTGATAGAACACGATGCGACACAGCTTTGCCCCACAGAAATAGGCAGATTCGTACTCATACCTGAAAAACCAATAGTGATAGAGGATTTCAATGAAGTCGAAGAACTCGGCAGATTTGTCCTTGAACTGAATGGGGAAGCCGCAGGA
>Ga0209542_10003727_pt1 | contig 32246 bp, 41 predicted proteins | sample RifCSPhighO2_01_FD_184028 | JGI IMG/M metagenome (GOLD analysis project Ga0209542, IMG submission 184028) | Soil microbial communities from Rifle, Colorado - Rifle CSP2_plank highO2_0.1 (SPAdes) (version 2) | ecosystem: Environmental > Terrestrial > Deep subsurface > Rock core/Sediment ... | reverse complement strand
AGCAGGGATACGGGTGGTGATGATCACTGGCGATCAATTAAGCACTGCCAAAGCCATCGCTGCCCAGATAGGAATAACGGGAGATGCTATCAGCGGTGAGGAATTGAACCAGATAAAAAATCTTGCCGCCCATGTAGATGATATTAATATTTACGCTCGGGTAGATCCTGAGCACAAGCTGCGTATCGTGGAAGCCTTAAAGAAAAAAGGACATACTGTCGCCGTTACCGGAGATGGAATCAACGACGCTCCGGCCTTGAAAAGAGCAGACATAGGCATCGCCATGGGTGTAACTGGAACTGACGTGGCCAAGGAAGCAGCGGATATCATTTTACTTGACGATAATTTTGCTTCTATCGTCAATGCAGTAGAAGAAGGCCGAGGAATTTACGATAATATCAGGAAATTTGTCAATTATTTGCTTTCCAGCAATTTTGCCGAGATTTTAGTGATTTTTCTAGCCATGATTATATTAGCTCCCCTCTTTGGATTAGGATTGCCGCTCACTCCTATCCATATTTTATGGATCAATCTTGTTACTGATGGATTGCCTGCTGTAGCGCTGGGAGTTGATCCTGAACAGAAAGGGATCATGAAACGAAAGCCGCGCCAATATGAAGAAGACATCCTTAACAAAGAGATGATCATTGGTATCGTCGCCTTAGGGGTGATCATCGCTTTTACCACTCTCTTTTTGTTTTGGTCTTATAGAAATTCCATTCCAGGAAAAGCACAGACCATGGTTTTTACTTCATTGGTGGTGTTTGAATTAGTTCGCCTGCATATGATCCGCATGCATTATCATCTGTCTTTTTTTTCTAATGGCTATTTGGTAACTGCCGTTGTCGTTTCCCTAGTCCTTCATGCTTTAGTGATGTATGTCCCTTTCTTAGCTACAGCTCTTGTGGTTGTTCCTTTAGGCGTAATGGATTGGGTTTTGATAGGTGTAGCTGCTGCTGGGATAGTTGCGGTAAATTGGGTTATACATAAAGTCAGGAAGGTTAGTTTTGCGTAATCTAGCCGATTTAAGCGTAACATTTTTAAAAGACCATAAGAAATTATCCTATAAACAATAGCTGAGGCAGCTATAAGCGTGATCCGATAGGATCTTTGGCCTCGGGAGGATAAAACATGGAACTAAAATTAGTATTAGGAACAAAAGACGGAAAGTCTATCCAAAAGGAAGTAAAAGATTCGGCTGCAGAAGCATTGCACAACAAATGCATCGGCGATGCCGTTTCTGGCGATGAACTTGGTTTTCCAGGATACCTATTCTTGATCACTGGCGGTTCTGACAAGTGCGGATTTCCCATGCGAAAAGGGATCCAGTCTGCACGTAAGAGAATCATGGTAGAAAAAGGCGTAGGCTGTTCAGGGTTAGACCGCAATGGAAAGAAACAGAAAGGCTTGTTAAGCAAGAAAACCGTCTGCGGGGAGCGCATTTCAAAGATAATTCACCAAGTCAACATGAAAGTGACTAAAGAAGGTTCACAGCCTTTAGGCGGAGAAGCTGCTGCTGAAGGGCAGTAAAGTTTTTTCTAATTTTTTAATAGAGAACTTTGAAAAATAGGGATTTTATTAATTTTTTACTTGTTTTTGAGCGAAATCCCGACCATTTCAAAGGTTGCCCGAAGCAACCTCGGAACAACAGTGACAGAGTCTCTTAGAGAAGTTTTATGGATTATTCAAACTTCTCAATACTTTTTCTTAAATCTGGCTATTTCACTGGTGGTCTCTTCATCAGTGGTAAAGAAGCGGAGAAAGCTTCATTGGAATAGTCAGGGTCTGAACGAACGGTCCGAGCTTGGTCGTGAGTGATTGAAATTAGGCAAGAAAAAGCAGAAACTGGCCAGTGGAACAAAAACATTTTTAAATCCCTTTTGTTTTCTTTTTGCAAAGATGGCAGCATTTAATCAAATCGTAAATAACTTTCAACAGCAAGCAATGCTCTTCAATAGAAGAATATCTGCTTTTTTCTCATTTATCGGCATGAAGCTCAAACATTTTAAGGCCTTATCAATTCAAGAGCAGATCTCTTTTGGACTGATCGGCATAGGCTTAGTCTTGGTGGTAACCTCGGCGGTCTTATTTTTGGTGTAAAAATGGGAGTAGAAGACAAATCATCAGAAAAAATGAATCCGTTTAAGGAGTTGCCAAAGCCACGGCAGCCCCAGTTGGAAAAAAATAAATCTGAGAGCAAATCCCAGGGTAAAGAAATAACAATAACTCTAAGGCCTTGGAAATTGGTGAAAGGGCTGTTTATTGTGGTTTTGCTGTTAGGTGTATTCTTCGCAGGCCGTCTTAGTGCTGGTGAAGGTTCTGTTCTTCCTGATTTTTCAAGCTATTTTAGTAGCGGTACGGGCCCTTCTGGGTTAGCAACCGGTGATGCAAAAGAAGCAGAGGAGCAGGAAGCAACTCAAGAAGAAGCGCCAGCAGAAGAAGTTCCGGTGGAACAAAATGGAAATCAACTTGCAGGAAGTGAAAACGAAACTGTAGAAGTTGTCGAAGAAGAGACCGAAAAAATACCGGAAACCTTTGTCGATGAAGAGTATTCCCAAGTGTCTCTATCCTTGGATGGTGTGTATAAAGATTGGAAAGGCACTTGGGGAAAAATAAAAGGGGTAAAGTACACTATCACTAATAATGAGAAGGGCACCATTAAGCCTCATCATTTTTCTATGATTGTAGAGGGTTACGAGGATGGAGAGAAGCATTTTGACGTAGGTATTGCTTCACAGAGGGTGAAATCTGAGCAGACTTTAAGTGATGAAGCAGCAGTCAGCGGCGGGTTTGCATATAGCGCGGTTACCATTCCTGATGGAGACCTTAAGAAAGTACGGATCTCCTTATTCCTTCATGATGTCAACAGTGAAACCATCGCTTCTGTGCATCAAGAAGTCGATCTGAGCGGAGAATAAATTTCTTCTTTCTGGTTACCTTTCTCTTTTCTTATCCTAATCTCTAAATCGTTAAGTATATATATCTCAAAAATTTAATAATAGGTATGGGAGATCTACTAGAGTTAATTAAATCTCGTCGCAATGTAACTTCATTTCTTCCTAAATTTGTTTCTTGGGAAAATATTTCCCGAGTTTTAGATGCGGGAAGGCATGCCCCTAGTTGTGGAAACATTCAAAATTGGAAATTCATAGTTATTCTTAAACCAGAATTGAAGCAAGAAATAGCCGCCGCTTCATATGATCAATACGAAATTGCTGCCGCTTTTGCTCTTATTGTGGTGTGTGCAGAGCCGGAAAAAGCAGAACGATATTATGGGGAAAAGGGAAAAACCTTCTATACGGTACAAAATTGTGCAGCGGCTGTGCAGAATATGTTATTAGAGGCTCATTCGTTAGGTCTTGGCACTCGCTGGGTTGGCGCCTTTGACGCAGAAAAAGTAAAAGAACTTCTTAAAATTCCTGAAGAAGTGGAAGCGCACACCATTGTCGCTCTTGGGCATGCTAAAGATATTCCTCCTAAACCGCCTAAATATCCCTTAGAAGCCTTAGTGTATTTCGGAGCATGGAGAGCGAAGATCGCTGATCCGGCCAAGTATTTGAATGATATTGCGACTGTTCTGGCCAGGAAAGTGCAAGATACTGCCGAGGCAGCAGCAAAAGGAAAAGCACTCCTGGTTGGAAAGGCTAAGGAGATAGTCAAAAAAAAAGAAGAATAGGCTGTTTTTTCTGAAAAGTTTTAAAAAGTAGTTACAAAATCATAACATCATGTCACTAGGCGATGAGATAGTATCAGTACGGGAAGGGATTTTGAAGCAAGTCAAGAGTACAGTGTCGGTTAATAGCGGCCAGAACCAGGCACTCGTCTCTCCAAGCGAAATTCAGATGACGCCAGTTGTAATTAGAACCTCATCTTCTACTTTACTCGTCAATATTCTTGATATTGTTCCACGGAATTATGTTGGCCAATCAGTTGTTTTGGAAACTAGGCGCAGTACTTACAGTGAGCGAGTAGAAATGTACGAGCAGAAGTTGTACGTGGGCAAAAAATGTATCGCTGAAGGCCAGATATTTAAAGCAAAAAACAAGTATCTTTCGCTTTATTCTTTGTTGAGGATGTAACATTTTACCTATACGGTCTCGCCTTGATCTATTAATTTGTAGTTTCCCAAAGATTTTTCACGAAAATAAGCTCAAATAAGAATCTATCTTCTACAACATACATATCAAAGAAAAATAATATTTATATATAAGTACTACTTTACATGAAATTAAAAGGGTTGGTCGCCCTTGTTGGTCATTTAGTCTGTGCTTGGTCGGCACGTGTCTTGTAGTTCGTACTTAATATTTAGTTCTTAACTAGTCTTTTTCTCGTTCACAATCGGTCAAATTATGCACGACAAACTTGAGGATAGAATAGTGGAACTAGTATATAATAATTTATGTACTGGGATGTATAGTTTCCAAACTGGGAACTAGCGAAAAGGGTGGACACACAAAAATATTGAGGTGGTAAGAATGGATTTTTTAGTTGAAAGGGCATTGCAAAGCGCGCCTGCAGAAGATGACTTTGCGCATATGAGTCAGGCAAACATTAAGGTTATTGGAGTAGGTGGAGCCGGCAACAACATGGTTGGCTGGTTATATAAGAAAGGGATAAAAGGAGCAGAGATCATTGCTACTAATACTGACCACCAGCACCTTCAGATCACTGGTGCTGACAAGAAATTTCTTATTGGTAGGGATTGTACCAGAGGATTGGGATGCGGAGGATTCCCTAACAAGGGAGCAGAAGCAGCTCAGGAATCTTTGATGGCCCTGAAAGAAGCATTGAAAAGCGCTGACATGGTCTTCGTTTGTGCAGGTATGGGAGGAGGAACAGGGACCGGAGCAGCTCCAGTGGTAGCGCAAGTCGCTAAGGATACTGGATCCATCGTCATTGGAACTGTCACTATGCCTTTCAACATTGAAAGAGCAAGATGCGATAAGGCAGAATTCGGATTACAGCAATTGCGGCAAGTCTCTGACACAGTTATCGTTATTGACAACAACAGGCTGGTACAGATTGCTGGCAACTTGCCGATCCAACAAGCTTTTGCCGTGGCCAATGAGTTAGTTGCGACCATGATCAAAGGTATTGTAGAAACTATTGCGGTGCCTTCCTTAGTTAACCTGGACTACGCCGACGTAAAAGCAATTATGTCTAACGGCGGAGTAGCTGCCATCGGTGTAGGAAGTTCAGACACCAACAGCCGCGTAGAAGAAGCGGTAAAGGGAGCTTTAAGCAACCCTCTGCTTGACATCAACTACGAGGGAGCTACTGGTGCTTTGATCCACGTAACTGGCGGACCAGACATGACTCTTGATGAAGTAAGCCGAATCGGCGAACTGGTAACGGAATCATTAGATGATGATGCCAACGTTATCTGGGGAGCCAGAGTTACTGATGAAATGAAGGGAAAGCTAACGGTGATGACTATTATCACTGGTGTAAACTCACCATGGATTTTGGGAAAGCTTGACAACAAGCACTCGCAACAGCGGGCTAAGAGTTTGAGTAGAGAACTCGGTATCGAGCTGGTTTAAGTAGAAGAAGGGGGGTGTCCACCCTCTTTTTTCTTTTTTTTCTTTTTATAGATTCAATCTCACAATCAAAAAAGAAAATCCTGCCTGGCGTCTTTGTTCTTATCACCGCCCCTACGTGAAGACTTCCGCAGGGCAGGATTTTTTTATTATTTTCTAAAATTTTATACCAGATACCTCTCTATCTCTTCCCTCTTGCGAGGATTTAATGATACATGATGTCCATATGAAGCTTGTTTTGAAATCAAAATTTCTTCTTTGATCAATTCCTTTGCTGCTCTCTTGCTGTCACCTTTGAAATGGCTCGGCAACCCTTTCTTTAGGTTTTCAATATCAGTATGCCTTCCGCCCACATACCCGTGATGGAACAGTTTTTTGACAATGAACTTTTTGGCTTGCTCCAGCTCCACTACCAAGGTAGGAGCAGAAAATTATTAAAAGTTAGCTATTACATAAAATGTAATCACCAACAACGAAAAATATAAATAGTTTGGATATTTCTAAGCAAAAATGGAAGAGAAATCGGTTTTATTAAGAACTTTTGGAGACTATCCGTTAATTAGGATACTGAATTTTCTAATCTACTCCAGGGACTTTGACTATCCAATAACTGAAATTGCGAAGAATGCCAATGTAAACTTTCAAACTTTAAAGAAATTATGGCCTCAGCTTGAAGAAGATGGGATTGTCATTTCTATTAGAGCTGTAGCTGGTACAACTCTGTACAAGATTAATATCCAAAATCCCATCGTAGAAAAAATAATTGAGTTGAATAATTTCTTATGCTGGGAGTATGCTGAGAAAGGACAAGAAGTTACGGTGTAATCAGGGCAGGATTTTTTATTTTCTTACTAACTTTTATATAGAATCTCGCAAATTCCTGTTCGATGAAAGACAAAAACAAAGGTTCTTTAGAAGATTTTTTCAGAGATGCATATCGGCCACCACGGGAAAAACAAAAACACCAGGATAATGAAAGAATGCGGAGATATTTTGCCCAAGGTGTTGGTGCTTTATTCGGCTTTGGTTATGGATTGTATTCTGGGATAACCTCAAATCAAGTTCCTGATTTTTTAGTTAATGCGCAGGAAGCAGGAATGGTTGCCATTATTCATCCTGTATGCGGCATTCTATTTTCAAGAAAAAGTGGCATCGAAGCTCTTTCTGATTCACGCTATGTTTTCCCTGCTGCCTTCCTTGGTCTCTATCTGGGCCAGTACTATAGAAATTCTATGTAATCTACAGTATAATTTCGTTCTTCACAACCTTTATATCCAACTTCTTCTTACTAATCATATGTCTAAAATCACCCATGTCTGTTTTGACATCGGCGGAGTTGCCAATAGGGAGTTGCCTCGCGAACAAGTCGTATCCCGTGGACAGGAATATTTTGGACAAGATTTTTCTGGAGAAAAATTACGGGAGATGATGTTTCCTATTATAGCTAAGGCAGATATCTGGAGAGAATTTCAAAATGGAATGATCCCTGCCCAGCGCTATTTGGAATTTTCTTTATACACAGGAGGTTTTGCTCCAAGTGACCAAAACAAAAATAACCTTCGCCAGCTGCTGGAAGAATGGTGTGGTGCTCCTTACCAGCCCATTCTGGATTTAGTTGATGACCTTAAAAGAAATAGCTATCATACCAGCGTACTCAGCAACAACAATGAAATTATGTATAATACTCCTGGTGCAGAAATTAAAAATCGGGTTGATGTCAGTCTTTCTTCGCATGAAATTCTGGTTTCCAAACCGTATTGGCAAGCCTTCGCAATATTGCGGGGTAAAGTTAAAGCAGATAGTCCCGGGCAAGTTCTTTTTATCGATAACAAAACTGAAAATACTGAAGCGGCGCAAAGTTGCGGGTTGCAGGCGTTCCATTTCCGTAGCAAAGAATTAGGAATGGATACTGCATTTGCAGAGTTGATGGAAGAACTAAAAAGAAAAGGAATAAGAGTGTAAAGAGATTGGTGAGATTGGTTTAGTCTTTACCTTTTATCTTTCTTTCTGAACAAAGAGCTGATACTTCCTCCAGGGGTTGAAGTTTCAAATACCGCTTTTGCCAACAGCTCGTCTAAGGGGAGCATGGTCAGCCAATCTTCATTCTCTTTTTGGTATTGTTCTGAACGAGGAATGGTGTTGGTTATCACCACCTGCATTCCTGCTTTGCGTAATCGTTCTTCTGCGGTGAGATCAGCCTGAGGGGGGCTAAATATCCCATGCGAAGCTACTGCATATATTTTTTTAGCGCCAAAATTGCGCAAGGCTTTGGTTGCACTGATAAGTGAACCGCCGGTATCAATCATATCATCATATAAAACGACATTCCTTCCATCAACTGATGGTCCCTGGTATCCTAAAGTTTCCACTTTATCAGCTCTATTGCCACTGCGTTGTTTTTCCATCACTCCTATTTCATCACGTCCACCTAAGTATCCGGCAAAATCTCTAGCTCTCTTTGTTCCACCATAATCAGGACTCACCACTACAAGATCACTCAGATCATGGCCATATTTTTCCTGAAAATGGGGAGCAAGCACCATTGATCCAGGTAAATTATCGACGGAAATATTATAAAATCCTTGGGCTTGATCGCAATGCATATCTAGGGTGATGATCTTCTTCACTTTAGGATTAGTTTCAATTAAATTTGCCATTACTCTCGCTGAGATAGGTACTCTTGATTCGTCTTTTCGGTCTTGTCGCAAATATGACATGTAGGGAAGCACTAAGGTGATACTTTCTGCTGAGCTGCGGGCTAAGGCATCATTGGTGAGAAGCAATGTAACAATAGCATCATTGGGCGTAGGATGATGGAGGGAATGAAATAAATAGGTATGCTCACACCGAACGGTGGCAAGAATTCGCGGTTTAACTTCCAGGCTGGGAAAAGGAACATACTCAACTTCTGCATATAAGAAACCTTTATCTTTTAATCTTTCATATACTTTGCTTGCCAAATCAGCCATATGTTCAGTTGCTAAAATGTGGATGCTCATTCTTCCTTACCTACTTTTTGATGAATAATTAATTAATGAATAGATTTCATCTTTAATATTTATGTGTTTTTCAGTATGCTGATTGCTGTTCATTGATACAAGAAAAAGAAGAAAATGTTGGAGTTTATTTTGCTAAGTAACCAGCTGCATAGCCGATGCCATAACCTACTAAGGTTTCAACTGCTCCAGCAACTGCACCGAGACCACCCACAACGACAGTTCCCAAAGCTGCCCCGCCTAACATTCCGGCACATCCGCCGTCATCCCTACCGCCGACGGCAGCACCACTAAATAATCCTATAATTCCACCGATTCCTCCTTGAATAAGGGCAGGGCCCCAGGTAAGAGCAGACTCTAAACTTTCTCTTGGTAGGGGAATTCCTTGCGCATCACAAAATCCGTGATAGCTTCCAGCTCCCAATGAAGCAACTCCTAAAAATATCCTTGTGGTTGATGTTCCAAATGAACTATTTTCTGACATTTTATTTTCCCTCCGTAACTAGTAGTAAATAATTTTAATCTTTATTTATAAAACTTTTCTAAGTTACGGCCCAAAACGTTTAAATAACCAAACCTTCTTCTTGAATAGATGTCTGCACCTATTTCAAGCAAAAAAAGCACCTTAGGAATAACCGTCAAAAAAGACCAAGATTTCTCAGAATGGTATACTCAATTATTGCAGAAAGCAGAGTTGATTGACTATTCGCCAGTTTCCGGCTGCTACATTCTACGGCCTAATTCGTATCATATCTGGGAAAAAGTACAGGAATTCTTTGACAGACTGATCAAAGCAGACGGAGTTAAAAATGCCTACTTCCCTTTATTCATTCCTGAGAGCTTATTAGTGAAAGAAGAAAAACACATCCAAGGCTTTGCGGCAGAAGTTGCCTGGGTAGAATCCGGCGGAAATTCTAAATTACCGGAACGTCTGGCCATTCGACCGACTTCGGAAACCATCATCAATGATTCTTATGCTAAGTGGATCCGCTCGCACCAGGATTTACCTTTACGATTGAACCAATGGTGTAATGTAGTGAGATGGGAATTTAATCATCCGGTTCCATTTTTACGAAGCCGAGAATTTCTCTGGCAGGAAGGACATACTGCTTTTGCAACTAAAGTGGAAGCGGTGAAAGAAACCTACAAGATTCTTGATTTTTATGAAAAAGTATTTACGGAACTCTTAGCTATACCTGTTCTGAAAGGGATAAAATCAAAAAACGAAACCTTCGCTGGAGCTGAATACTCACTTTCCCTGGAAGCCTTCTTACCAAATGGAAAAGCAGTACAAGGCTGTACTTCACATCATCTAGGCCAGAATTTTGCGAAAGCTTTCAATATTACATTTCAAGACGAGAAACAGCAATCGCAATACGTCTGGCAGAATTCCTGGGGAATCACCACTCGCTCTATTGGTATCATGATCATGATGCATTCTGATGACAAAGGGCTAGTGTTGCCACCAAGACTCGCATTGACACAAGTAGTTATCGTCCCTATTCTCTTTGATGATTCCAGGGTTAAGGTATTGAAAGAGGCAGAGAAGATAAAATCAGCATTGGAGAAGAAGGGCATCTCTGTACATCTCGATGACCGTGAAGGCTACTCTCCTGGTTGGAAGTTTAACGAATGGGAGATGAAAGGTGTTCCGGTAAGGATAGAATTAGGACCAAAAGATTTGGAAAAGAAACAAGCTCTGGTCGCCCGCCGTGATACCGGAGAGAAACAAGCTATGTCTTTGGCTTCTGTCGATACAAAAGTAAAATCGCTGCTTGAACAGATGCAGCAGGATTTGTATGTGAAGGCAGAAAAATTTCTCAAGCAAAGTATTGTCAAAGCAGAAAATCTCAAAGACGCGGAAAAAGCAATCAATGCTGGAAAGATTGCCTTTGTTCCTTGGTGCGCGGCTGAGAAATGCGAAGAGAAATGGAAAGAACGCACTGGTGCAAAATCGTTGAATTCGCCTTTAGAACAGCCTAAGCTGAAAAACCAATCCTGTTTTGCCTGCAAGGAGGAAGCAGTTTCTTGGTTTTATATTGGGAAGAGTTATTAGAATAATCATAATCAAAATTTCTTGTAACCAAACAATTTATCATAATCTTTATGATCTGTTATGTTCAATACAAAACAAAATATTTCTACCTGCGTTCCTTCAAGAGTATAAAGCATCCTCCAATAATTAGACAATTCTGTACGATATAAATTATGGATTCCCATCGCTGTTAATTTTTCTGGTATCAACTGCTTTCTAATCGGATCTCCAAACTGCGGATTTTGTTTAAGAATTTCAACTGTTCGATCAATTGAACGAAGCAGCATCTTTGCTTCCTTATCATTTATTTTCTTTAGTTCAAGGTAAGCTTCTTTAGCCTGTCCTTTCAATTGAACTCGTACTACCTTTCCAAAGAACATTTATCGATTACACTTCCAAGGTATCTTCTAACATTTTGCGGAGATGCTCAGGTTCGCTGTAAATCCATTGCGCTCCTTTAGGGCCATATATAATCTTTCCGCCTCTCCAAAGATATTCTAGAATCACTTTAAGTGTTTCATGCATTACTTGTCTTGGAAGCTGTTGCTTTATTTCAGAAAGTTTAAGAGGCACATCACGGTGAGCTTTAAAGAGATCTTCTACCATCAAAACTGTGTTCAAGTTAGGGTATCGCCTAACTTTATGATCCTCTTTTTCAACTAATTCCATTTCCTTAAATTCTAATTTTGGCATTAGTTATCACTTGATACTAAAAAAGTATCAACTATTTAAATATTTTGACGGAAAGATCAAATTTTACCTGCAAAGAAAAAGCTAGTTCTTGGTTCTATATTGGAAAGAGTTATTAGAATTCTAGAGATATTTTTTCCATTCCTCTTCATCCTTAGGGTTATCCCAGATTTTAGCGAAGGCTTTTTCTCCAAGGGCAATCCAGGCCTGCCGTTCTTCTTCATTCATAGCCTAAAGAAAGGATTAGAGATTTTTTAAAGGTTGCTTAGTAATTTTAACTACTCTCGAGGAGTCAAATTAACAAAAGTTTTATAAAGAACTAATAGGTTTTAATAGAAACTATGAGACAAACCGTCAGTTTTTCCCTGAAAGAGGAAACCATGTCCAAGCTTCGCGAGAAGCTTCGCGCTAGCAATAGCTATCGGAGCAAGTCTCATCTGGTAGAATGCGCTTTAGAGAAATTTCTGGAAGAACAGATGGTGAAGAATTAAAATGAGCTCAGAAAAAAATGATAAATTGAACTTAGAGGATTCTTCGGTAACTGAAACTACTGGCCAGACCAGAAAATCGCTTGATTCAATCAGGCCAACAGAATCAGATAAGCGCTCAGTACATCCTAAATCTGATCCTCCTGAAATCATTCAAGTTCCTGGGTACACGTTTATTGAATCATTAAATCCTGATCGTTCTAAGAAAAGAAGCATTATTTACTGTGCTATGAAAGAAGATACTCGTAAAGTAGTTGTCGTAAAGCAGTATCCTGAAGAAGAAAGATCTCAATATGAGCAAGAAAAAGCAATTCAAGGAATACTTAAAGAAAAAGGAGGCTATAAACATCTGCTCTTAGCGAACCAATTTATAGACGAAAATAGAGTAATCATCACAGATTTTATGGGCGGAGGAGATTTACGGCAATTACTCAAAATATTCAAGGAAAAAAAGGTAATGCTAAACCCTTATCAAGCTCAGGGTTTAGTAGCTGGTTCTTGTAAAGGCTTGCAGCGTATGCATGATTGTAATATAATCCATCGTGATGTAAAAGAAGGTAATATGTTTTTAGATGCGGCCAATTTTGACCTAGACGAAATTACCCCTGAAAGATTAAAAGCAGGCATTACTACTCTAAAATTTTCTGATTATGGGATAAGCTGGCATGAAAGCGTTCCACGACATAGTGAACCAGGCAGAATAGCTGGAACTATCTACTATCTCGCTCCTGAAATTATCAGTGGCGGAAAACCAGATCCACGCAGTGATATCTATGCTTTAGGCATAGTATATTTTAAGATGTTTACCGGAGAATTTCCGTTTAAATCTGATGTATTTAGGCAACAGCAAGAAGCTCCATTACCTGACATGACCAAACTCAACACTACTATAAGTAAGGATTTACAGCATATTGTGGAGACAATGCTGGAAAAGGATCCAGACAAAAGGTATCAAACAGCAACGAACGTGAGAAAAGCATATTTTCAACATTTGAGGTAGAAAATGAAACAGCTAACATCTCTCCCAGTAAGAAAGACATTCCTTATCACTAGGTCTCTTTCTGTTGATAATGATAAAAACAAATTTTATGCTGGCCGGGATGAAGACCGAAAGATAGTGATTATCAAGAGGTTCTTGAAAGAAGATTGCTTCCAACGGGAGAGAAAAATTCAGGAATTATTAGCGGAAGGACAAAAACATGAAAATATTTTGTATGCTTTAGCCTGGAGTGATGCAACTAGAACCGTAACATTTCCATATGCACAGGGAGGAGACGTAGGGTCTTTGCTAAAAAAAGCGGGTAAATGCACTCTCCGACAAGCAGAATCAATTATGTCGCCGCTTTGCAGAGCATTAGGCTCCATCCATAGCAAGGGAATAGTTCACCGCGATATCAAGCCGGGAAATCTTTTTCTGCAAAGGACCGGATATCTTTCGTATAAGGTAAAATTATCTGACTTTGATGTGGGCTGGCATAAAGACCTTGATCATCTTGATGAAAAAGGAATGGTGTATGGAACGCCTTATTTCATGGCTCCAGAAGTTGTGATGGGCAGTACTGATGATCCTCGAAGCGATATCTATGCAGCCGGAATTGTCCTATTCAAACTTCTTACTGGTCGTTTCCCTTTTAGAGGAGACAGTGTGCGCAGTGCAATGAATGCTCACCTGAAAGCTCCTATCCCTAATGCGGCTCAGTACAATGAGCAGTTTATAGTTGGTATCCAACACGTCGTCAACAGAGCATTAGCAAAAAATTCTGATAAAAGATATCAACGCGTAGAAGAGTTAGGACAAGAATTATGTGCAGTGGTAGAAGAAGCAGAGATGCAAAGAAAATACTAAACCATGAAAAAAGAAATAATCATTCTCGGGGACATTGAGATGGGTGGCGGCACCCTCACTGATGATTTCATTAGCGATAAGACTCTGGCAAAGCTCATCTACTCGCTCTGCAACAAGAATCTTCCCGTAGATCTGGTCCTCAATGGAGATACTTTCGATTTCCTGAAATGCCCTTACATCGTAAATAATGCTGCATCCTATCCCAGGCACATCACCAGCGAGATCTCCTTGGCTAAACTGAGATTGATCTACAAGGCTCACGCTTCAGTCTTCGAAGCGCTGAAAAGATTTGCACAAGAAAAGAAGAACCGAATCTATTTCGTGGTCGGCAATCATGATCCAGATTTAGTGCATCAAGAAGTGCAGGAAAGCATCCGTTCGCTTCTAGACAGCTCGGAGAACGTGCTTTTCTCTTTTTACTACAACGAACAAGGCATCCATGCTGAACACGGGCACCAATATGATTTCCTGAACAAAGTCAATGAAGAGTATCTTTTCCTCGATTATAAAGGACAGAAGATACTGAACATCCCCTGGGTTTCCTTAGGCCTGATCAGTAAGTTTATGTCCTTGAAGGAACAGTATCCCATGCTGGAGCGCATAACTCCTCGGCCGGCTATCTTTACCCATCATCAGTCAGTAGAAAAAGTCTTAACCCGCCACGGCGTAAAATACTTGCTCAAGAGCTTGATCTACTATCCTATCCGATATTATTCCGATCCAACCTATACTTTCCCTAAAGAACTGATGAGGGAATTTTATCGCAGATGGAAAAATGTACATTGGGATATAGATGAGATAGTCACGGTGTTCAAAAAGAAAAGGAAACGGAAACTTCACCGCAACAAGATCTATGTCTTTGGGCACGTGCACAAACGCTATCTGGAACAGAATGGCAGGATAACTATCATCCATCCTGATACCTGGCGTGATGAATACTTCATGGATGCCCAGACTAGATTGCTTACTCCAAAATCCAAGAGGTATGTCCATGTAAGGATCGATGGAGAGCAAGCTCCGCAATGTAAATTGGTCGATGTCCCTATCTCCAGAAGCGTACTTCACTTTGACGATGTCGTCTGTGATGAAAAAAAATATGTGCAGTTAGCTGCGCGGGAAGAAGAATATGAAAAAGCGTTCCGCTAAAAATACTAAATATCTTTCACTACTTTCTCGCGATAAGCAAGATTTAAATAGATATAATCCCAACAACAGCTCTCAGAAAAAACAGGTGTTGCATATCTTAGAGCAGGTCGTCAGAAAAGAGGGACAGAAGATGTATTTCTTGCTAGATGTTGCGCTTCAGTACACTGCTGCCAACAACCATACCCAGACGCATAAGGAAGTTGTTGAAGAGGAGGAAGAAGAATCTCCGCTGGAAGCAGATCTGGATGGTGTAGTCAGTATAGTTGATAGAGAAGAAGGCGGCATCTCAGTACGCTATACTCCCCTTGATGAACAGCTGATGCAGATGGCATCCTCATATCATAGTGAAGCGGCCAACCATCTGTACGATGGGATCGCTTCCAAGTTTTCCTATGAAGATGGTTATGAAACGACTTCTCCTGCTAATGATAATGCTGAGGAGGAACTTACCTTGACTGAAGAGGTAATAGAAAAATTAGAGAATTCAAAGTATGACTTTTCCTCTGTCGACATAGATCACGAAGAAAAGGAAAAGATAGCCAACTGGATCAAATTTAATCCAGGGTTGTTTACTCTTCTGGAATATCTAAATAATTGGAACAGGGATGTCGATTACAATTCAGCCGCGTAAGTTTGGATGGCTTCTTCTTCAGTAAAATGCATCTTTCCGGGGATGATCAGGCAGTGCGGCGGTTTTCCAAAGCTATAATTTTTTACTTTCCCCAAGTAGCCGGCTTTGATCACTGCAGTATCGCTCCCTAAGCGGGCGCAGCCGATGACTAACGTATCTTTCTTAATTAAACCTAATTTTTTTCTGGATTCTATCGTTTCCAAAATCTCCAATGCTTGATTCACAGCCATAAATCTATCCTGCTCTGGTTTCAAATCCAATAAAAACAAGGTATGGAGGCCATGTTTCTGATTCTCTTTAAGCACATGGTACGGTGTTTCCAAGTTCGGATGATCTTCCATGAAGGGGATGGAGGTAACTCGACCGAACTTATACAACTGCAATCCGGTAATGCCTACTGCGGTAAGCACGGAAGCATTATGGACCACTTGCACTGGCACTTTCTTTTCCTTGGCCAGCCTGAACAATTCGATATGGGTAGTGGCAGAAAAAGGATCGCCAACCACCAGGAAGGCAACTTCGTTGTTTTTGGCTTCCTTGACTATTTCTTCATCCCTTTGCTCGGCAGTAGTCCGATCCGCCAGAATGACTTTTTTTCCGTAGAATTTTTCCAAATTTTGCACTGAGCATTGCAGCAAGGAAGTATAATTCTCCAGATAGATTTTATCACACTTTCTGGCTATCTCCAGTCCTTTGACAGTAATGTCTTTCTCTGTGCTAAGTCCGATGCCGATGATATAGAGTGTCATTAAATGTGTATTCCAGCAGCTATTTTATAAATTTTCCCGAGAGAAAAGAATTTAAACTCATTCTACTAAAAGAAGAATCATGTATTCAACGGTTCCAAAAATTGAAAATGCTCCTTTAGCTGAACTCCCGGCTTATATCGGCTGTTTTCTCTATTGCCTGGTCAGCCATGTCGATCTTAACACTAATGTTGAGTACAATAGGATGATCTCCAATGAAGATGCAGCCTTCCTGAGAAACTTATATTACAAATACAACAAAGGATTACTGATCAGGAGCGGTTCTCTCGCAGACAAGGTAAAATCACTTGAAGATAAAGGCTTGGTGGATAAAAAGAGCAGGCGATTTTATCTATCTATTCTGGCTATAAATGCTGAGTATACTATGGTGCCGAGAGTGTTGTTTGCGGAAGAAGACGATAATTAAATATTTTTCACCACATACGGCCCCTCTTTCTTATATCCCAGCTTCTCTTGGTAATACTGCCGTACTCCGACTCCGGAGATAACTACCATTTTGTTCTTCCCCTGTTCACGAGCGATCTCTTCCGCTTTCTGCATCAGTTTCTTGCCCCAGCCTTTGTGCTGCACCAGTCCTTCCTCGCCGATGGCAGTAGCGGTTCCATACACATGCAGTTCTCTCACTAAAGCGCTTCCTGGGGTGATCTCTGCTCGCAAAAATTCAAAGGGAAATCGCAATCGGCAAAATCCGATCAAAATATCATTCTTGATATCTTCCGCGGAGATGAAAAATTCTTTTCCTTGTGAAGCATCGTATTCCATCACTCTGATCTCAACCTTCTCCCAATTAATATCTTTTCCTTTCGGCTCTCTAGCCCGAATGTCTCTGGATTTATTCTCATATCTATCATCTGTAAACTGGCGTAGATTAGTGCGGTCCACTCCTGCTTCCCAGTATTTAGTAGGTACATCCCGCTGCACGCGTTGGATCCGGCAATATTCCGGCACGAAGGTGTAAAATTCAGCCACCCGCTGAGCAGCCTCTTCGGTGCTGATCGGCGTAAATTCTCCTTTCTTATACTGATAATATAAAGCTGTTCCAGGAGCGACCATGCACGGGTATAGTTTAATCATGTCCGGCTTGTATGCTGGATCAGTAAATAATTGCCTCATTCCGGCCATGTCGCGTTCATAGTCAGTTAAAGGTAATCCAGGCATGTAATGGAAATTGATCTTGAATCCAAGATCACGCAGGACTTGAATAGACTTGATGGAGTCCGCTGCGATATGTCCCCGATGCACGAACTTCAATACGTCATCATAGACTGATTGAATTCCTAACTCTACTCTGGTGCATCCTTGCCGCAGCATCTCATTGCCCTGTTCTAAGAAACCCCAATCGGGCTTGGTTTCGATGCATAACGCCACGCACCTTATATTGCTGGTTTCATTACGCAGCTGTTCTTGTTCTAAGGTAGTTTTCGTTTTCTGTTTCAATTTCAAGAGCTTGCTCTTGATATTGTGTTCACGTTCCTTATCGTACATATCTCCTGGAAGTTGAAAATATTCCTTGAATTTGAGAAAATCAAATTCTCCCTGCGCACCAAAAAACAGATCAGAAAAATCATTCATGGCTTTAAACAATCCATACACAAATTCATCTTGGTATTCTTTTGGTTCTGCCGGAAATGTCCCGCCCATGATGATGATTTCGATCTTGTCGAAGCTGTGTCCCATCAAGACGTATTGCTGCAAACGATTGAATACTTGTAGATAAGAGTCGTAATCATTGCGAATCCCCCGCATGGTGGCTGGCTCGTGTCCGGTGTATGATTGCGGAACGTCTCCCCAGGGAGAATTTAATCCACCGGGGCAAAAAGTGCATTTGCCGTGTGGGCATTTTGACGGCGCAGTCATGATCGCTACTGGTGAGACACCGGAAATCGTTCTGGTCGGTTTGGAAAGCAGGATCTTTTTGAAATCAGCAATTTTTTCTTTAGGTAAAGAAATTAGGATTTCGATATTGGTCGGGGTTTTTGAAAGCTTGTGCTTCTTTGCGATATCCTGTTTAATATTATTCAGACTCTCTTGATCCTCTATTTTGTTAGTTTTGATCAGTTCAGTTATTTCTTGGAGCGCTGTAGATGTCATTGTAGATAATTATTGGGGATTTTTTTATTAATGTTCTCCTCTATTCATCCAGAAAGTTTCCTACTGCGAATCCATCATAATCAGGATTGAAGCCGAACAAAGAATTATATGTATGCATAGTACTATGCAATCTTCTATTGGCTTGGGCAGACATGGTCGAAGTGCAGATCAGATCCACAATCTTTTCCTCTTTGAAATCAGTATTTTCCATTCTCATTTTTGCGATGGCTCTTGCCTGTTCCATATCTACTGCTACTAGAAATATACCTTTTCCATAACCATCTTGTTCTTTTGGAAAAAGAGTTCTTGGATTACCGGCGTGTCTTATCAATCCCCAATTATCATAATGAAAATGAAGAATATAACCTGAATACGTTTTTCCATGCACCTTCCCCAGATTTACAAGTGTTGGTTTATCTTCTCCAAAAGAATCACGAAGTTTTCCCTTCGGAGCAATCTTTCTTACATTGTACCTTGCTACTAAGTTTGTCACGATTGTATCTAACATTTTCATCACCTTATGACCTTGATTTTGGATTCTGGATTAGTGATCAATAAATCGTAATCTCCTTCAAGGCTACCAAATCTATTTGGATTAAACATCCCTATTCTGAGGTGTACTCTTTTGGCAACTTTTTCTGCTAAAATGTGAGGATCTTCTTCTGGCAAAAGACGATGATCTTTGAAATACTCCCAAGCACAGTGGAATAAATAGACTAGATTTCTCCGTTCAGGCCGATCCATTCTTTCAAGGGACTCAATACGGGGCGATCCTGTAAATCTGCATGCTTGCAGGTCTCCTTTTTGATCGAAATAATCTGCAAGTTTATTGATGAGATAACTTTTCCCACTATGCGGATATCCATAGACAGAAGCTAAAATAGGTTTATCGGTAACCGCTTCTAGTCTGCGTATGGCTTCCTTGATGCCGTCCTCGAGGTTGAAAGTGGGGGCATCTGATTGGTATAGATTTTTCATTTTTATCTCCATCCTGTTTCACGTTTAGGGATAGAATTATTTTCGTATTCGTCTTTTAATTGTTTATAGATTTTGGGACTCAATCTCTTCACGGTGTCATGCCATCGGACCGAGCAATTTTGAAACTCTTCATCAAAATATTCTTGTGAAAAAACAAACTGTGTAAAGAAAGCTCCCAATACTGTTCTATCATTGAGCTCTCCCATAAAAGGCGATCGTTCACCATGGTATGCTTGAATGGCAGTTTCAGGAAAACCGAAAAGACGTCCTAACGCATAACTGTCTCTGTCTTGTACTGCTTGTATTAATCTATCACATAATTCTTGAGTTTGACCAACATACATTGAAACTCTTTCTATATAGAGTCCAAGCGGGCAATGTTCCTGTTTAGGCATAACCTCAAATACCATTGGTTCAGTGATAGCATGAGGCAATTGCAACTTTCTTAATAGATTTTTAGCCTTCCTCACTCTTTCTTCTGATAACTTGTAAACATTTGTTTCTAAATCATAGTTTTTACGATCTCCGATTAGAAGTACTGTTGCTGGTTTCTGGTTAGCATAAATGAGGAGAGTTTCTACTTTTCCATGCAAGCCTAAAGGGGTCCTTTCAATTAACTTCACCTTTTGATACGTCATGCTTTTTTGCCCTCTATATTCTTTTTAAACCTTTCCATTGTAACTACTCGTTAGTTATTACTTAACTTCTTTCTAAATCGACAGAAATCTTTATAAATCAACCCTAATCTAAAGCTTGCATGGTAACCAGAATAGGAACTAAACAGAGGAAAACCAGGCACAAATTTACGCTTCATTATCGAGAACGAGGAAAATTATCCTTAAGTCAGTATTTTCAGGAGTTTAAGGAAGGAGATAAAGTCAATCTTAAGATCAATTCCAGTGTGCAGACCGGCCAATTTTTTCCCAGATTCCATGGTTTGACCGGCGTCGTGACCGGAAAGAGAGGCTTCTGCTATCAGGTCAAAATATACGACCAAGATAAGGAAAAGCAGCTTTTCGTCCATCCCATCCATCTTAAAAAACAAGTATAAACAGGAGATAAACTACCATGCCAGCACCACTATTCGTATCAGAAACACCGCTTGCGCTTGCCGAAGTTAAAGCTATTTTGCATGCTGCAGAAAAACGTGATGGAAGCTTGAATTTTCTTTCCAATAAGGCTAAAGAACAGCAAGAAGTATTTGTTACTTTGTCCAAAGAAAAAAAAGAAGAATTGTATGCAAAATTAAGCGGTCTGAACCTTACCAGGCTTAAGGAAGAGCATTTTTGTAAAATAATTGACTTTCTCCCCCAAAATGTGGAGGAATTAAAGGTAATTCTGCAATCCTATCCTTTAAGTTTGTCTAAAAAGGATCAGGAGAGCATTGTAGCTGCGGTCACAGAAGTAGCTCCCAAATAAACGCAATTTTTATTAAAGCGAGGGTATTTCTACTGATAAATTGTATCACAAAAGGTATCATAACCAAAAACATGAACTCAGCACCAGAGCAAAAAGCTGTACGAGAGGAAAATGCAATCGTGTTAGATCACCTGGAACACGGGTATCCATTCGAACAAGTTAGTGTCAAGACTCCTATCGTCCAAGCCCTCGGTGCAAGTCATCTTACTCTTCTTGAACTGATCCCTAAAAAAGGGATTATGATGCAGCCTATGCAGAAAGTCTACATAGGAGAAGGAAAGCGGGAAGAGATCCATCACATTAAAGGCAAGATTCCTGCAGAAAAACTTACCGCTACTGCCGCCAATACGTTACATGAAGCTGTGGAAGAGATAGTGGCCGCGCAGGAAGCTCGATTTGTGGAATTCTTCAACAAAGCCCAGCCCTTGAGTATGCGGATGCACCAGTTAGAACTACTTCCAGGCGTAGGAAAGAAGCATATGTGGGAAGTGCTGAACGCCCGCAAAGAGAAACCATTTGAAAACTTTGAAGATATCAAAGATAGGGTTAAATTACTCCCGGACCCTAAGCAGTTAGTTGTCAAAAGGATTATCGCTGAGATCGAAGGGAAGGAGAAATATAGGGTATTTACGAGTTAGAGAATTTTATAGTTTTATTTTTGGTGTAACCGTTTAATATTTTATTCCAACCTGCTTAAATATTGGTCGGCTACATCCACGCCTAAAAGATTAGCAAGTTGTAGAGAATAAACTTGTAAATCAGGAATGACTTCTTCTCGTATCTGAGTAGTAGGATGGTTTTCTCCATGTTCTTGACGTTCACAGTAAGTTGATAATTTTCCTAACAGTTTCCCTAAATGTAAGGTGATATGTCTAATTTTCTCTAGTTCTGAAGCAGAATGTTGCCAATACTTAGCATCATATTCTGCCTGTTTATTTTGAAGATATTTAGTGTCCATTTTATAAAAATAATAAGGATGTAATATAAAACTTTCTAATTCTTTTCTCCTACCACAACATCTTCCATCCACTATCTTTTTCTTTCTGCCTAACTAAATCAGTCATCCCTGCTTTCTCTGCCCGTTTCAGAAATTCAGTTGCGATCATTTTCACCCGCAGGCCGTTCACATCTACATCGCTTTGAAAGAAACCATACCTCTCCAAGAATTTATCTAATAATTTTGCTTGCGTCTCCAGATTGACATGCACTATCCCTGAAGTAGCAACATGATACTCCTGTTCCAATTCCTTTAACTTCTTAAGCTGGGAAAGTAGTTCTTTTGTATCGGCTTGGACTTCGCTGAGAAATTCGCTTATTGCTTCGATATCAGAAAGCACGTCTACTTTTTTGCTCGGAGTGCGCTGTTTTCTGCCTAGCAGCCCTATCAAGCTCTTTTTTAGCATTAGCAAACCATTCTTTTGTGGAATATAAACTTTTCGAGAACGTAAGAACTTTAAATCAAAAAAGCAGAAATCTCCAACATTCATGTTTGGAGATGAATGCAAGTAAACACTAATTGGGATTTCGCTATTTTTGATTTTAGAAAATCCGTCTTGGAAAAGGGCGTAAATCCCCACCATTTATGGTTGGGGATAGCCCTTTTCAGGATTTTCTTTAACTATTTTTCAAAGCAACTTTTTCTTTATCTGTAAAGGTAAGAGGAAATTCCTGGCGATACTTCTTTCCATACTTCAAGGCCAATTCCGCTTTGTACAATTCTTTTCCCAGATAGGCAGCATGTTCCAATAGGGAAATTAATCTCTTCCTAATTATAGTATTATAGATTTCAATGGCATTGCTGCCGTACACCATTTTGACGATGACATGCTTGTAGGTGCAGAATCCGGCTTCGATGCGCTTCTTTTTTTCGTCAACTCTTATCAAAAAATATCCTTTTAGGTCAGGCCGCCATTCTTTGATGGGATCATGGCTAGCTTTAATGATCTCTTTTATACTTTCAGTCTGCTTGAAAAACTTGTATTTCGGCTTAGCCATGCCATCAGAATTCCATTGATGGTATATAATAGTTATGTTTTAGGTTTCATGATAATATTTCTTCACAAGAAATACTTTTATAAATAATAACTTCCTTAATCTAAAAAAAAGATGGGCAAAGGACAGAAATGTCCTTTGAACCGTTTTTTAAATGCAAAGCGTTAAAAAAAAAGGTGATATGTTTGTCTGAAATCCGTTATCTCTGTACCGGCAGCTGCGGCAAGATGGTTACGGTAGCAGCCTACCGGCAGGGACAGAAGAGATGTGTTGATAAATCCTGTGATAATGCCGGCTCTTCCTTGGAGCGCGGCGAATACTGTTCGCAATGCAATACTAGTTTTGATGAAGGTGAGGGTCACATCTGTGTATAGTGAATTTCCTTTGAAATCGAACAATTATATTGGACTATGGGTGAACTATATATGAAATTATATTCGAGAATTAAAGAATTTCAGTGTATGAAAAAGTATCAACTATCTTCGTGGGATTTATCTGAAATAAAACCAGCCAACCTGCAGAAAGCATTTCAGGAAATTGAAACAGAAACAAAACAGATTGAACACTGGCGCCCCAAACTTACAGAAAATATATCTAGCAAGGATTTCCTATCTCTTCTCAATGATTTAGAACAACTGCAGATTCTCAACAGCAAGCTTGGCGTCTATGCCCAGCTTAGATTCGCTGAAGATTCCAGCAACCAAGAAGCAAGCGCCTTGCTTTCGCAGGTGGAAAATTTCCTGACTAAGATAAACAACCGCCTGATATTTTTTGGATTATGGTTCAAGCAGCTGCCTGAAAAAGAAGCATCAAGACTGATAAAATCTAGCGGGAATTATCATTATTTCTTAGAAAAAATGTATAAGTCTAAGCCGTATATCCTTGAAGAAAAAGAAGAAAAAATAGTCAACCTCAAAGATGTAACCGGAGTTTCTGCATTAAACAGCATCTACAATATCCTTTGCTCCCAATTTGAATTCGAATTCGAAGGGAAAAAGATAGGGCAGGAAAAATTACTGGCCTATGTCCGGAACCCCTCTCTAAAGAAAAGGGAAGCGGCTTATCGAACTCTCCTCGAAAAATATAAGTCTCATAAGGATCTTATCGGTGAGGTTTACCGTAACATCGTCAATGATTGGCGTGAAGAGAATGTCCATCTGCGTGGCTACAAAAATCCCATCAATGTCCGCAACCAAGGCAATGACATTCCTGATAAAGCAGTAGAAGCATTGCTTAAAGTCTGCGAGCGCAACGAAGCATTGTTTCAGCGCTTCTTTGAGTTGAAACGGAAAAGGCTAGGACTAAAAAAGATGCGTCGTTTTGATCTCTATGCGCCGTTGCAAAAGAAAAATGAGAAAGAGATCCCTTACTATGATGCCGTAACTACAGTTTTAGAAACATTTGGCGATTTTTCTCCAGCTTTTCATCAGGAAGCATTGAACATCATCGCTGCTGGCCATATCCACTCGCAAGTGCAAAAAAATAAGGATACCGGCGCATTTTGCTGCAGTGTCACCTCAAAATTAAATCCCTATGTCTTGTTAAATTACACTGGGACGCTGCGCGACGTTTCCACCCTTGCCCATGAGCTTGGCCATGGCATCCATCACAATCTTGCCCGCGGGCAGACCGAATTTACTTTCCATGCTCCTCTGCCGTTAGCAGAAACTGCTTCTATTTTTTCTGAAATGGTTCTTTCAGAACGCCTTTTGAAAAAATATCCTGATCGGGCGAAGGACTTGCTGTTCATCAAATTAGAAGAGATATATGCTTCCATCATCCGGCAGGCAGGATTTGTGCGTTTTGAGCTCAAAGCACATAAAATGTTAGAAGAAGGGAAAACCATCGGCGAGATCAGCAAAGCCTATCTGCAGGATCTGCGCCAGCAGCTAGGGCCTAAAGTTGAAGTGGACGAAATTTTTGCCTATGAATGGTGTTACATCCCTCATATCTTTCACACTCCTTTCTACTGCTATGCCTATGCCTTTGGAAATTTGTTGACTTTGGCTTTGTACGAAACTTACAAAGAAAAAGGCCCTGCTTACGCCGACAAGATCATAGAGATGCTGGCCAAAGGCGGCAGTCAATCTCCATTGGAGATAAGCAAAGCGGTAGGCATCGACATAACTTCCGAAAAATTCTGGCAGAGCGGGTTTGACGTGATAGCGCAGATGTTGAAAAAAGTAGGATGATGTTGCGACCGAAAATTTCTCAGTGGAAAGAATTGTTACGTGGTCTGAGACATGTTCAAAATCTACCCGTAGATGTTGTTACTATTATCGAGAAAAACAAAAATCTTTTAAATGAGCAGTAAAATTATGAACTTCCAAAAAAAAAGGGGGGAATTTAAACCTAAAAAATGACATTGCAAGAATTACTATTTAATGGATATAATGGGCACAGCAGAATTTTGAAGATTCCCGGCAGGGAAGAGATGAGTGTTCCTTTGATGTGGGAAGATCTTAAAATTTTAACTATCTCCAAAGGCGAACGTATCAAGGGAGAAACTGAAAAGGAATATCGTCGTTGGGTCATTGAATCAAACAAGCCTAAAGCAGCAATGTTTTTTGCTCATTCTGACGATTACCAAGGTTTGTATTTAGGGGTACAATATTATTGTTCTGGGTACTCCAGCGAAGAACGTGATCAGAGGATCCCTATCGGTTTCCCACAAATGCTTGGTGATGTAGGTTATAATGCTGATAAAATAATTAAGAGTCTTCAACCGAAAGATGCAACAGGCCATACTATTGAAAAGTATTGCGGCATTGTTGTGGTGCAGTTTTACAAAACAAGAGAAAATTAATCTTTTTATTATATTATCGATAATTCTGTTAATTAGAGCACATAAAACAGAATTGTCGTATTAGATAATTCTGGCAAAATAGTTGCTACAATCACCAGAATTATCTATAATCTTTTTATTATTAAACTATTCCGGCAGATACTTTTTATGCACTACTGCCGCGTACATTCCATCCAATGCTTCTGGAGAAAGTGTATATGCAGTTCTCCCTACTTGTTCAACTAACTTAGACATCCTCAATTGATCTTCTAGATGTTTCCCTGCTTTTCTATCTTCTGGATTAGAGTGTTTATTTCGCAGTTGAGCCGTATCAAGCATCTTCTTATTTTCCATTCTGCTTAAAAGTATGAGATCATCAATAGTAAGAGTATGCTTGAATTTCATTTTCTCATATTCTTTCTGATTAGGCTCAAAATAAAATTCTTTCACATTTTCATAAAGAATTATATTGTTATCTAATTCTGACAACAATTTTGAAGGTAATTTTCGTTTAATAGTTCTGAAAGGAGAAGCAGGATTCTCAAATAAATCCATTTGCTGTTCAGCTCTGAACCCTCCCGGCAAGGTATCTGGGATTTCTTCTTCTTCTTCTTCAGGAAAAATAGCATAAAAAGAATATCTTCCTTCCAGGATCGTCTCTCTTCCTCCAAGAAACAGGGAAAAATCTGACTTAAACAACGGTATCATCGCTACCTCTTCAGCCTTCTGCAGCTTTTTCATTAAATCTTTATTGAAGTCAGGAGAAGTTTGCCGTGTAGCAGAGATCCCTACATATTTATATCCTCTTTGTAAAAGAGAATGCTTCTGAATGAGCGCTTCCATCAAAGTTAGCTGCTCCTTCTGCCAATACTTCATCACTTTTGCAAATTTCATTTTTTTTGATGGATGCCAGAGGCAGTTGTGCCAAGTTTTATGCTTACATGACCTAGGAGATGTTCTTTTTTATTAATTTTTCTTTCCTCTAGAATCTGAAATCCTTGCCTAAAGCTTTAAAAATTATGGAATTGTCGTACTGCAAATGCTGACTACTGCCCAAATCGCCCTGCTGCAAGAAGAATTGAGGACTGCTAAAAATCCTTTATTTCTCTATGATTCTGATGCTGATGGCCTCTGTTCTTTCCTGTTATTATACCGGATCAATCGGGAAGGAAAAGGGATACGTGTTACCGCAGGCTCAAAGATAGATGGGCATTTTGTCCGTAAAGTGGAGGAAATTAATCCGGATAAGATTTTTGTACTTGATATTCATGTCATAGACCAGGAATTTGTAGATGCAGTAAAAGTCCCAGTTTTCTGGATAGATCACCATCAACCTCAGGAGATAAAAAATGTACACTACTTTAATCCCCGAATAAAAGATCCGGATGCGTATGTGCCAACGAGTAGGATGGCCTACCAAGTTTCCCAAGATGAGGCTGATATGTGGATAGCGACGGCTGGATGTCTCGCTGACTGGTACATGCCTGATTTCATCGATTCTTTTATCGAACGATACCCGGAATTACTGCCGGAGAAAAGTGATCTGGCCACCGCTCTTTATAAGAATCCAGTAGGAAAATTAGTCAAACTGTTCTTTTTCCTGCAGAAAGGGCCTAGTCCAGATGTGCGTAAGTCTATCAACATCTTAAGTAAAATAAAATCACCCTTTGAAATCTTTCATCAAGAAAATGCGCCAGGAAGATTTCTGCACAAACGCTTTGAAAAAGTGGATGCAAAATATGAAGAAGTTCTTGCTCAAGCAAAAAAAAAAATCACCAAGAGCAGGCTTATCCTCTTCACCTATAATTCTACCCAATGGTCCTTTACCGCTAACATCGCCAATGAATTATCGGCATTATATCCTAAAAAAGTGATCATCATCGCCCGGGAAAAATCAGGTTCGATGAAATGCAGCATGAGAGCGCAGCATCCTATCGCTGGAGCTTTGGAGAAAGCCTTGGTAGGCATTGAAGGATACGGTGGAGGGCATCCCCATGCCTGCGGCGCAGTGATCAAAGAAGAAGATTGGCTTCGTTTTCTGGAAAACTTTAAGGAGGAACTGAAACATGCCAGCTCAGATTAACCTCATCACTTCCGTCGTCATTCCCATTCTTTCGTTAAGCGGCTTATTGGCAGGCGTGCTATTGTCCTATATTGCCCGCGAAGAATTATCTGCCGGAAAAAAATATTTTATTATTTCTTATAGGGCTATTTTTGTTTTATTATCGGCCTTCATATCGATTTTCATAACTTATCTCCTGCCACTTTACGCACTGCTGGTTTTTCTGTTCTTTGCAATTCTACTGATAGTACTAGATCTCAAAAAACATTATGCTTCCTTATTTTACATCCATTATCCCTTTTTCCTAGCCGGCTACTTCGCTTCTGGCCAACAACTGATAATTGCCGCAATTCTGTTCTTGTACGGACTGCCGGTCGGCACCCTGTTACTGATGAAGAGAGAGTAAAATCATGAGCAGGAATAATTTAGAAGAAACCATCAAGGGAAAAGTGGCGTTACTGTTAGAAGAGACCATGGAAAAAAGCTGGGGCATCTACGTCCCCCAGGTCCAGTCAGACATTACTGATAAATTACAGGCCAATCTTCCGGCAAAGTTTTATGTCCCAGCGGCCAGTTCCTTTCAGGAAGCAAAAAAGATATTCAAGTCTGAATTTCTGAAAAATCAGCTGCATCTTCATGGAGGGAACATATCTCAATTGGCAAAATTTGCCGGTTTAGATCGCCGCAGTATCCATCGCGCCATTAAGAAATTAGGCATTGAAATCGGCAATGTCCGCCGTGAACTAGATCTTACCAATTCCCATCAGGAAAAAATGATAGACCAGACCATCCGCTTTGCCTTGGAAGGATATAGGGATATATTTCAACCGCAAAAGATGGAAAAGATTTATCAGGAAGTGCCTGCACTCTCAAAAAATCTGGCTAAATTGCTGCCGCATAATCATCTTACCTGGAAACAGGCGGAGCGTGAATTTGAAAAACAATTTTTGTCGCAGGCTCTTGCGGAGCATAAGGGCAAAGTCGCTGAGACTGCGCGGAGACTTAAGATTCAGGCAGAAACACTGCATAGGAAGATTGCAAAATTAAGATTAAAAAAAGAGAGTGGAGATAATCAAAAAACTATTTAAAGAGTAAAAATATATCGACGGTATGTCTAAAAAAGGGGAAATCCGCCTCACTAATGGCAACCACTGCTTACCTTATCATCAAAAATTAACTGCTGGGCAGAGAGCAGCAGACTTGCTGACCACTTTAGGCGGAAGTTGGATTTTTATAGGGCTCCTATTTTTCTATATAGCAGTTTGGGTAGGGATTAATAGCTGGTTACTTGTTTACAAGCCATTAGATCCTTACCCTTATATTCTTCTTAATCTAACTCTTTCTTGCTTGGCTGCCATGCAAGGCCCTATCATCCTGATGAGCCAGAATCGATTGGCGGAGCGGGACAGGATTCAAGCAAAATATGATTATCAAGTCAATCGGAAAGCGGAACGGGAGATCCAGGAATTACAGAAAGAACTTAAGCGCACCCAGCAGATGATTGCACGATTAAAATGATTATAAAGATTATAGAGAGAACTTTGCATAATTCATCTTTTATAGATAACTGCGTTGGGTACAGCACATAATTATGCAGTTATCTAATAAGTAAACTGCGCTAATCGATGTTCTCCATCCTGCGCAGTTTACTATATTGGCAAAGTTATCTAAGAGACTTTGAAATAAGCGTAATTTTCGCACTGAAGTAAATCTATTTTGCGAAAATTCCTTTTTTTCAAAGTTTTCTAGAGTATGACTCGTTTTGATTAAACTCAAAACAGATTGAATCCATAAGCTACTAATACTGGTGCAAAGACAATAGCAAACGTATTCATGACTTTGATTAAAGCGTTTAAAGCCGGTCCAGCGGTGTCTTTGAACGGATCTCCAACAGTGTCGCCGACAACAGCTGCTTTGTGAGCTTCAGAACCTTTTCCTGAGCCTTTCTCAATCAGTTTCTTGGCATTATCCCAAGCTGCTCCGGCATTGGACATAAACAAAGCCATCATTAAGCCGCTTAAGATAACCCCCATCAACAATCCGCCCAATGCTTTTATTCCCAATAATAATCCAACTAAAAGCGGAGCAGCAATAGCTAACACCGCTGGAAGGATCATATTCCTCAAGGCAGCTTTAGTTACGATATCGACGCATTTGCCGTATTCTGGTTTAGCTTTTCCTTCCATCAATCCTTTGATCTCTTTAAATTGCCTGCGCACTTCAATTACTATTTCATGAGCTGAACTTCCAACTGCAGTCATACATAAAGATGAAAAGATAAACGGCAGCAAAGCTCCGATAAATAATCCCACCAAGACCGCAGGATTAGTCAATAAAAAGCTAACTGGTGTTCCGGTGAGTACATTGATCTCATGGGAAAAAGCGGCGAATAAAGCTAATGCAGCTAAAGCGGCAGAGCCGATGGCGTAACCTTTAGTAACGGCTTTAGTTGTGTTTCCAACTGCATCTAAAGCATCCGTAATGTTTCTGACTTTTTTATCTAAGCCGGCCATTTCAGCGATACCGCCGGCATTATCAGTAATTGGCCCGTAACTGTCTAAAGCAATAACAACCCCGGTTAAGGATAACATTGCAACAGCAGCGATGGCAACACCATAAATTCCAGCTAACAGATAAGCGGCAATAATTCCGCCGCGTTTAACTAAAACCGGAAGCAAAGTTGATTCCAGACCCATAGCTAAACCAGTAATCAAATTTGTTCCCGCTCCCGTGTTAGAAGCTTCAGCAATCTTTTTAACCGGCCGATATTTGGTGCTGGTATAATATTCAGTGATGACATTGATCAATAAAGTAACCACTAAACCGACGATTGCGGCTAAAAACAAATTAATCGGATTTTGAGTGTAATAAGTTACGGCGTAAAAGCCAACTGCGGAAAAAATACCTGCTCCGATCAATCCTTTGTACAAAGCCATCATGATATTTTCTGATTTTCCTAATTTAACAAAGAATGTTCCTAAAATAGAAGCGATGATTGCAACACAACCTAACATCAAAGGATATTCTACCGCTTGATTGAAACCAGCGGAGACACTAGGAATGATTCCTAACAACATTGCAGCTAATAAAGTAACGACGTAAGTTTCGTATAAATCAGCACCCATGCCGGCGCAATCTCCAACATTATCCCCAACATTGTCGGCGATTGTTGCCGGATTTCGCGGATCATCTTCAGGAATTCCAGCTTCAATTTTCCCCACTAAATCTGCTCCGACATCTGCCGCTTTGGTATAAATTCCTCCCCCCACTCTGGCAAATAAAGAAATTAATGAAGCGCCAAACCCTAATCCGACCAACATGCCCGGGTTAGGATAAAAATAATAAAATGTGCTTACCGCAAGCAAAGCAAGTCCAACTACGGCCATTCCGGTAACTGAACCACCCTTAAAAGCAACGTCTAAAGCTTCTTTCAAACCTTTTTTAGCGGTTTCCGCGGTTCTGGAATTAGCTCTGACTGAGATGCTCATTCCGATATAACCGGAAATTCCCGAAAGGACGGCCCCTAATAAAAATCCTAAAGCTATCGGGGTTTCAAATAACTTTAATAAAACAAGGAAAATAATCAACGCAAATACGGCAATGGTCTTATATTGGCGTGCCATGTAAGCCATCGCTCCTTCTTTGATGGCGTTGGAAATCTCTTTCATCTTTTCATTTCCAGGATTGATCTCCATAATCCTAAAAGAAAGATATCCGGCATAAGCTAAAGCTACAAAACTGATTATAATCGCTAATAAACTAATTTCAATCATGTGAGTTGCACCTGCTGGTGGTTTTAAATTAATAATTGGTTTTGAAGTTTAGGGAGAGCTTTAATTTAAATACTTTACGTTTATTTCTGGCAACTTTTTCTACATAGTCTGTTCTTCCAGGTATTTTAATGGAAAAATGTAAATAATGCTCTTCACCTGGGGCCAGTGGTGGAGTATTCTAGCCGTAGTTATAAGATATATACTAAAAAAATATATATGGTGCAATGGACAGATGGCTTGTGAATTATCTTACCTCTTTACATAAAACATTGACTGCTCTGGCTGCAGGCGCATTTCTCTACGCCGGCTGCGGCAGTGAAGAAGAACAAAGAAGCCTGACCGATTGCTTGATTGAAAAGAATGTGCATCTTTATAGCGCCTGGTGGTGCGGCCCCTGTATTGAACAGGAAGAAGACTTAGAATCGGAATTAGGAGAAGCGTGGTCCAAGTTTAGAGACAATATTGTTGTTCAATGTTATGATTCAGGCTATAAGATACTTGAGCCATGCAAAGGTAAAAAAATATATGCTGTTCCGGCCTGGGAAATTCCTGGCAGAGATCCTGAATGGGAATATGGTGTTCAGGATTTAGAAGATGTCGCTAGTTTTGCTGGGTGTAAGTATTAGCGATTTTGCTAGAGAAGTTTTTTAAACAATCCTTCTAAAGTTAATATTATGGTTTCAGCATACAGGCAAGCTCCAGATGAAAGAGAACTGAAAGCATTCCAACAACTTTCTCGTAGAGAACAATGCAAAACTATAGCTTCTTATCAGTATCTCCACGACAAAGGATTTGGAGATCATCATGATTTGGTGGGTAGGTTAAAGCAACACGTAAAACCGAAAAACATTCGGACAATTGTTGTAGCTGCGCTTGTTGGCGCAGTGTCGCTTGGCACAGGAACTTACGGAGAAGTAAAATATCAAGCTTCAGAACAGAAAAAAGATTCATTTGTTCAATGTTTAGTTGATAAAGATGTCAAAGTCTATACTGCCTCTTGGGCAGAT
>Ga0209542_10003726_pt1 | contig 32247 bp, 37 predicted proteins | sample RifCSPhighO2_01_FD_184028 | JGI IMG/M metagenome (GOLD analysis project Ga0209542, IMG submission 184028) | Soil microbial communities from Rifle, Colorado - Rifle CSP2_plank highO2_0.1 (SPAdes) (version 2) | ecosystem: Environmental > Terrestrial > Deep subsurface > Rock core/Sediment ... | reverse complement strand
CTTGCTTTCGGCTTGGGAGGAAAGGAGGTCGCGGCCAGATACTTGGAAAGGCTTCGTGCAGACATTTCAAGCAGGTAGCATTTTGTCTTGTAAGCTATATACCATACCCCGTCCCGACTAAAGTCGCGGACGGGGTTTCGTTTTACCACGAATTATTTTTTTCGCAACTTGTAATATAAAAAGACATCGCTACTATGTAGGTAGATTTGAAAAAGGAAGATAAATGCCTAAAAACGGAGTACAGAAAAATCCAAAAGTAGGATTTATTTCAAGAATTGATTACGGTTCTCCCGGCTACCGCCGTGCCATTGTTGAAAGCGTGTTTAAGATAACCGAAAAAGAGCAAACAGATTTCAATCTATTAGTCGGCGGTCTTATTTATCGCGATTTTTCAAAAGACATTGATAATTCGGTAAAAATTCAATTGGAACGCGAAAAAGACAAGAAAGTCGCATTCAAGCATCTTGAGGGCCTGACATCCAGGAAACGCAGGGATACAAGAAAAGGCGAACTGCTTGAAAGATATTTAAAGAAAGCGGCTAAGGAATTATCAAAGGCTATTCCGGTTATTAAAATGGCGGACCCTGAAAATCCGAAAAAAGAAAAATTTGTTGATCTATTTATCACGACAAGCCCCGCTTTTGACGGTGAATATGGGGAAATGCTTGCGCAGTATTTAGCGGAATTGAGGACGGATGTGCGCGTTTGGGGCCAAGGCGGCGACCGGTTGTTGGTCAAATATGTTGATAAAATAATTTGGGCGCTGGCTCCGCAAAAAGCTGTTTGGATGAGAGGCGATTATTACAGCACCGCCGTTGAGCGCGTCATTAAAGATAAAATAAAACAAACCACGCAAAAATCTCCCGATCTTTACGCGGTAGGTTGCTTTGGCTCAAGCATCAACAAGCCTAAGGGCGAGCTGGAATATCAATATCTTTCTCTTCCCAATGCTTCGCGCATTGAAGAAACCAGGGTCAGCGAAAACCAAATTGGCGTAAGAATTATAGAATTTCCCCTGGACGGAAGTTCTTATCTCACAAGAACTTACAGCTTAAAAGATGTTGTTGCGAAAGAATTAAGCTTTATTACGCCGCCGCCCCGCGCTACGCACAATCAAAAAAAGATTATTGAAGTTATTAAGGCGCGCGGGTCCGCCACCCCCGGCACACTCAAGTACGTATTAGACTTGCCCATAGAGCAGGTTATGTGCGAACTTGAATCGCTGCAAAAAAAGAAAACTTTGCGCAAATCCGGAGAGAATTGGCCGAGCATCGGAGAATTTTCCGGGAAAAAATATTATTTTGACCTTGAATGGATTAAGCATAATCTCAAGTATGATTTATCTAACGGGCATTACAGCGAGGATAAACTGGCTGTTTCCGGGTGTATTCATTCCGGTTCCACGGAAAGCGATACGGAATTTTTGTTGAATGATTTTCCGCAGAGAATTTTAAAAAACGATATGCGTATTTGGGTTGATTCTGGAGATATCATGGAAGGGCTAAAACACGGCCTGGATAGAAAACAGGAGGTTTTGCCGGGCATGAATAATAACACAGTTCAGGAACTCTACGCGGCTCACTGCAGGGGTTCTGTGATTTTGCAGGTATTTCAAGAAAGATTTTCTAAATTGATGGCGGCCTCCGAAAAAGATAAAAGCGGAGTCGCCGGATTGGTAGAAAAATCTTTGATGCCGTACTATTACCGCACCGGCAACCATGATACCTGGGTTGCGGAAGACGGGAATATACCTCTCGCGGTTTTTCACCTAGAACTGAACAATCTTCTTACGCAGGAAATAGAAAAATTCCTGTCTTCGCAAAAACTGCCTTTCAGCAATATCAGGGATATAGTGAAAAGCCATATCATACAGACAAAATTCTTCACTCTTTCGTCGGGTTTGAAGGTGTCAATGCAGCATCCGTATATGTCCAGAGCCCAGACAACGTCTATCAGACCGCAGGAAATGTTGCGTTACGCGAAACGACATGGTTGCCAGGTGGCGATCGGCGCTAATTTTCACGTTTCCGAATGCGTGGAAGAGTGGGACATGAATCTTGGCCAATGTGTCTCAATGGAAATCGGCACAATGAAGCACGGTTCGGATTTTGAACGCAACAAGATGAAGATGGTTGACCAGGGTATCGGTTATTTAAGGATATTGTCCAGCAATCAGCGCGTCTTTATGACCGAAAGCGCATTTTACGGCGGAGTAAGAAAAGCTCCCATAAATAATTTGGATTTAGTGAACGAACGTATTAAGAGATTAGGTTTAGTTCCTTTGCCTGATTTTAATACCTCAAACCCTGCTTAACCGCGGGGTTTTTTTATGCTAAAATAATCAAATGAGCGGGAAATTAAAGGCGGCTTTAATCTGGTTTTCTTTGGGGCTCCTTTTAATTTTTATTTACGCATTCATCAAATTGCCTGAAATCGCCGGGCGCAGGCATAGGGAGCTTGCGGAGTCCCGGGAGGTGACCGCAACGATTCCCGAGGGGCTTTCCGTCAGGCAAATCGGCGAAATTTTGGAAAACGCGGGGCTTTTCACCAAAGAGGAATTCATCAAAATCGCCCAAAAAGAGGAAGGGTATCTTTTTCCCGACACATACCGTTTCTATAAAGACGCGGAGCCCGAAGATATCATTGCGAGGATGAAAGAGAATTTTAATAAGAAAATCACGCCGGACATTTTGGAAGAAATCCGCAAATTTAAAAAAGAATTGAGCGAGATTATTATTATGGCTTCTATTTTGGAAGAAGAAGTAAGCGCGGCGGAAGACAGGAAAATAGTCGCCGGGATACTTTGGAAAAGGCTTGACCGGGGCATTGGTCTCAATGTGGACGCGGCGCTCACGTATATTTTAGGGCGGGCGAGCCATGAATTAACGGTAAGCGATTTAAAATACGATTCTCCGTATAATACGTACCGGTACCGGGGGCTCCCGCCAGCGCCGATTTCAAATCCTGGCCTGGAGGCGATCTTTGCGGCAACGCGCCCAGCGGCTTCTCCCTATTTTTATTATCTGACAGATAAAGAGGGGACGATGCATTACGCTAAAACTTTGGAGGAGCACGCCCTTAACAAAAGAAAGTATCTGCGCTAAGCTAACAGGCAGATTTGAAGGCGCAAAATGAAGCGTCCGTCATGGATACAGCGGATTATAGCGATTTTACTGATCGGAGGCTTATATGTTTTTATGGCGTGGACTTTTGCTACCGGAGCGGAGGACGCGTCTCCTCTTGAGGTTGTTAAAAATACCGTCGGAGCTTTGAAAAAAGCCGCAGGCAACAAAGCCGAAATACGCAGACTGATTTTAGAGCGGATGGATTTATATGAAATGGGACGCCGTTCAATGGGCAGAAATTGGAAAAATCTTTCGGAAGCGCAAAGAAAAGAATATTTAGCGGAATTCGCGAAATACGTTGAAGTTTTTTATCGCAAACAGATTTTTGAATCCGTTGAGTTTATCAACAGTGTTGATATCCGGTATTTGAAAGAGCGCACTGACGGCGAGTACGCGGAAGTAGACATCCAGATCATTGCGCAGAACGACAAAATTTCAATCACTTTCAAATTGCATTTCGCGGGAGGCATGTGGAAAGTTTATGATATTACCGCGGAAAACATAAGCCAGGTGTCCAACATGCGGGCGCAATTTGACAGGATAATCGCTGCGGAAAAATTTGAAGGATTGCTTAGACGCCTCCGCGAAAAAATCAAAGAGCTGGATAAATAGATAAAAGAACCCTGAGGGCTCTTTTTTGTTTTCTGTAAAGTTGCGTCAACGGTTTGTTTGGGCTATCTTGGGTAAAGATTGAGAGGAATCGGTGAAAATTTTTGTTTGCGATGGGGGGGCGTTCGGTACCGCGATGGCGGTTATTTTGGCGAGAGCGGGACATGATGTTTGTCTTTTGGTCCAAATATTTGACCAGAGGCGCAAAGACATGTTTTATAACATCAAATATGGGGCGCAGAAGTGTAATTATCTCCATTTGCCGGGCGTTGAGCTTCCGAAAATGGAGTTCACCGATAATTTCAGCGCTGTTAAGGGTGCCGACGTTGTGTTTTTGGGAGTGCCTTCGCAGTATGTTTGGAACGCGTTTTTAAAAATAAAAGGGGAATTAGGAAAAAATACGGAAACTACCATTGTGCTTTTAACCAAGGGTTTGGATGATTATAGCGCCCTGCCTTTCGGGATTAAAATAAGAAACCGCTTAAAACTGGGGGGGAACCATAATTTTGCCGTGATTTCTGGAGGTACCCCCGCGCAGGCGCTCGCTGATCCGTATAGGACGTTTGTCGCATCGGTTGCCGGTGAGAATTTGAACGTGATAAAGAAAATCAGGCGGATGTTTTTAAAAACAAATCTTGCGACTGTAGGCACAACGGATATCATAGGCGTAAGCTGGGGCGGGGCGTTAAAAAACGCATATGCAATAAAATACGGAATGTTGACGGGTTTAGGGAAATCCGATCTCGCATGGGAATATGTTAACAAGCTCGCTTTACCGGAGATAAAAATATTTTTGGATTACGCCGGCGCGAAGCCCAAAACACTTTATTCTCCCGCGGTTGCCGGAGATTTCCGCTTAACCTGCATGGGATATATTGATTGGGAATCCAGAAACGTATCTTTCGGAAGATTTCTTGCGCTACGCCCGGCAAAAGAAACGATAGCAAAGTACATTGCAATGCATACTGTTGAGGGATATGAGTCAGCGATGATTTTACGGAAGATATCGCGCGAGCACAATCTCAAGACACCGATTTTGGAAGAGATATATTCGGTTTGCACGGGCGCGCCACCTTGTTGACGCGCTTTTTATATTCTGATATTATTCCATTAAATATGCTAACGATACGATTACAGCGAGTAGGAAGGAAAAACGACCCGAGTTTTCGGCTGGTTGTTATTGAATCAAAAAAAGCCGCCAAAAAAGGGGTTGCCGCGGAAGTTTTGGGTTCTTATGACCCGAGAAAGAAAAAAATAGGGTTAAAAAACGACAGAATTCAGTATTGGCTTTCCGTCGGCGCGCAAATTTCAGACAGCGCCAAGAACCTCCTGGTAAAAGAGGGGGTGCTAGCAAGGAGTTGACAATGTTATCCAAAAGGAGTATAATACAAACATTGAACCCGAAAAGGTCGCAATTCGGAATTATCGGATAATCTTATTTTAAGCAAATGGCTAGAGCATCTGTAGGATCAGCGTCTGACCAGGAATTCTTGGAGTTTTTGGTCAAAAACTTGGTTGACAATCCGGACGCCGTGCAAGTGACCAGGAAGGTTGATGAGATGGGTGTGCTCCTTTCTGTGAAAGTGGACAAGGAGGATGTCGGCAAGCTCATCGGACGCCAAGGGAACACGGCAAAGGCCATCCGCGCTTTGCTTCGGGTTGTAGGCATGAAAAACCGTGCCCGCGTTAACCTGAAGATAGAAGAGCCGGAAGGCAGCACTCATGTCCGCTCGGAACGCGAAGGCGGCTCCAATGACATGGACGACCTCAAATTGTAAAAGTACTATGGACGTCGGACGTCCATAGTACTGGGACACACAAAACCCCGCAGAGCGGGGTTTTGTGATTTTAAGGAAAAAAGAAAACAGCTAACGGGCGGTTAGCTGGTTGGGATCGATCGCTCTGCTGAAAAAGTCAATCCTCCGGAAAATAGGCGTTGTCCGAGATCATTGAAAACCGACATGCCGTTGTACCCGAGCCCTTCGCCAATTTTCCTTTGAGCGCCTTTCTTGGCATTATTGAATCGTTTGTAATCTTTTTCATGCCAAATAGAATTTGAGTCGCTGCCTACCAACCGAAACATGTCCTTTGGAGCAACCGTTAACACTTGCATAATAGCGCCTCCTTGTTTTTCTATTATTAATGATATACTATATAAAATGATATGTCAATGCGGTTTGATATTATCACAATTTTCCCGGAAGCGGTTGAGGCTTATTTTAATGAGTCTATTTTGAGGTGTGCGCGGGAAAAGAAGCTGATAGATATTAAGATTTGGAATTTACGCGATTTTACGAAAGACAAACACCGCAAAACAGATGACAGGGTTTTCGGCGGCGGGCCGGGGATGGTAATGAAAATTGAGCCGTTAGTGAAAGCGTTTAAAAGAGTACTTAGCGACCGAGTCGCTAAGTCAGCCAAGCTGGTAGTTTTACTTGATGCGGATGGCAGTCAATTTAATTCCGCGATGGCGACCAGGATGGCAAAAAAATATAAGCATATCGTTTTTATTTGCGGCCGGTATGAGGGGATCGATGATCGTCTTAAAAAGATTATTATTGAAAATTGGAAATTGAAAACTGAAAATTTATCCGCCGGCCCTTATGTGCTGACGGGGGGCGAGTTGCCGGCTATGGTGATTGCCGACGCTGTTTCCCGCCATATTCCGGGAGTTTTGGGGAAATCTGAATCATTGGAGGAAAAGCGCTACGGTGTCGGCGTGCCGGTTTACACCCGCCCTGAAATTTTTAAATATAAGGGCAAAAAATATTCAGTGCCGAAAGTCCTACTTTCCGGCAACCATAAGAAAATAGCCGCCTGGCGACAAAAGAGGGCGAATTTGAGATAATAGGATAATGCCTCTCTGGATACCTATCGCGGCGGCTTCCTATTTTTTAAGCGGACTCGCCGCGATTCTTGATAAATTTTTGATATCCAAGCGGATCCCCAGTGCCGCTTCTTATTCGTTTTACGTGGGTATTCTGGGCATAGGCGTTGTGGTGCTCGCTCCGTGGGGGTTCGCGTTTTTATCTTTCCGGTTAACCATCTTTGCGTTATTCTCGGGCGCCGCTTTTCTGGCCGCGCTTTATTTTTTTTACGGTGCGTTGAAAATTGATGACGCTTCGCGGGTGGTGCCCCTTGTGGGAGGAACTTCGCCATTTTTCATTCTTTTGCTTTCCGGTATTTTTTTCAAACAATATCTTGCGGGCACGGAGCTCCTCGCCCTCCTTTTTTTTGTCGCGGGCGGGGCACTGCTTTATCTCCCGAAAATAGCCGAAGAAGGCGGTAATTTTAAATTTAAATCTTTGCTTTACGGGGTTCTTTCCGCGTTTTTTTTCGCGCTTACTTTTTTTCTTTCCAAATGGGTATACGGGCAATCCGCATTTTTGGCAGGCTTTATCTGGATGCGACTCGGCAGTTTTCTGGCGGCGGTACTGATGCTGGCTTTGCCGAAACTGCGGCAAGACATCTGGTCCACTTCCAGAACAACCACCAAAGGCTCAATTTATTTTTTCTTAATAAATAAGGTAATAGGAGCCGGCAGTTTTGTGCTTTTAAATTACGCTCTTTTTCTCGGCCCGGCGAGTATCATTGACGCGATGAAGGGACTTGAGCAGGTGTTCGTATTCATAATAGCCGTTTCATTCACTAAATTTTATCCGGAGATTTTGGAGGAATCTTACACGAAAAAAGATATCGGAGGAAAGCTCGCGGGCATCGCATCGTTTATGATCGGATTCGCAATCCTAATATGAGAAAAGTTAAGAAATTTTTTATTTTGCTCATTTTGGCGTTCGCGTTAATATTGGTTTCGGTCTATTTTTCAGTAGTGTCGCGCCAAAAACTTTCTTACGGCGTGACATTTTCCCAGAGGTTCGCGGAGGAATTAGGGCTGGACCCTGCAAATGACGGGGCAGGTTGGAAAAAGCTTTATATAGATATATTAGACGACCTGAAAATACGTGATGTAAGGCTCGTTGCTTATTGGGACAGAGTTGAGCCTAAGGAGGGCGAATTTGATTTCGCTGATTTGGACTGGCAGGTTACGGAGGCCGGAAAACGCGGTGCCGGCGTTATTTTAGCTATGGGCCGGAAAACGCCGAGGTGGCCGGAATGCCATGTGCCGAACTGGGTTAAATCTACGGAGGTTGAACCTCCATATGGAGGTTCAACCTCCCAGAAATTGCTGAATTACATCAAAACAATTATTGAGCGTTACAGAGATAATGCTACTATCACGGCCTGGCAGGTGGAAAACGAACCACTTTTTCCGTTTGGAGATTGCGAAACAACCGGCATAGGGACGCTGAATAAAGAGATAAAATTGGTCCGCTCTCTGGACGGAAGGCCGGTTTTGCTTACGGATGCCGGGGAGATAGGGTTTGCCTGGCCTTATCTTGCCGCCAAATCAGATATTTTCGGGACGACGCTTTATCGCTATGCGCATAACCGCGTGCTGGGGGACATAAGATACAGCTTAATTCCGCCGTTCTATTTCAAACTGAAAGCCTGGTGGGCGAATAAAGTTTTGGGAAGAGAAATTTTGATATCGGAGCTTCAGGCCGAACCGTGGGTCGGGACATTGGTTTCAAACGTATCTCTTGAAGAGCAATATAAAACCATGAGCCCGGAAATTTTTAAAGAAGTTGTCGGCTACACCGAGCGTTCAGGTTTTCCTAAAGCATACTTTTGGGGAGTGGAGTGGTGGTACTGGATGAAGGAAAAAAAGAACGCTCCCGAGATGTGGAACGCCGTGAAAGAGTTGGTAAAAAATAACCCGTAATAACCATGAAACTGGAATTTCCAAAAGGGTTTTTGTGGGGGGCAGCCACCTCGGCGCATCAGGTGGAAGGCAATAATCATAATGATTGGACGGAGTGGGAGCTGAAAAACGCCCCTCGCCTTTCCAGCGAGTCGGGAGGCAAATATTCTCCGGAGAACTACATTTCCGGACGCGCCTGCGACCACTATAAACGCTTCCGCGAGGATTTTGATATCGCGAAAAGCCTCGTCCACAACGTCCACCGCTTTTCAATTGAATGGTCGCGTGTTGAACCCGAAGAGGGGAAGTGGGATGAAAAAGAAATTGAGCATTATCGCGAGGTTATTTCCGCTCTCCGTGAGCGGGGGATTGAGCCATTTGTTACTCTATATCACTGGACACTACCGATTTGGGTGCGCGATCATGGAGGGTGGAAGAATCAGAAAACCATAGTCGACTTTGCGCGGTATGCTGAAAAAATGACTGCTTCGCTGCAGGGCGTAAAATACTACATGATTTTGAATGAACCGCTCGTTTACGCGAAATTATCTTTTAGCTATGGCAAATGGCCTCCTCAACACCGGGGAAATATTTCATATTTTCGGGTTACCAGAAACCTGATATCCGCACATAAAGCGGCATACTCAGCAATTAAAAAAAATGATAATTCTGCCTTGGTTGGTATTGCCCACAATATGAGCTATTTTCGGCCGCATCAAAATACTCTGATAAACCGCTTGCTCGCCAGGCTCGGAGCTTGGCAGAAAAACTTTTATTTTTTGAACGCAATCAAAAATCACACGGATTTTATCGGATTTAATTATTACACGCAGTATATTGTAAATTTCGGTTTTGCCAAAGAAAAAACCGCAGACCTTACTGATATGGGCTGGGGGATTTCACCAGAAGGAATTTATCACACGCTAAAGGATCTCAAAAAATATAATAAGCCGGTTTATATTACGGAAAATGGACTCGCAGACGCAAAAGACGCGCTTCGCAAAAAATTTATCAGGGAACACCTCAAATGGGCTCATAAAGCAATTTCAGAGGGCGTGGATCTGAAGGGATATTTTTATTGGTCATTACTCGACAATTTTGAGTGGTCGGACGGCTTCCAGCCCCGTTTTGGCTTAGTGGAGATAGATTATAAAACAATGGAACGTAATATTAGACAAAGTGCCTATACTTATGCTACTATCGCAAAAGAAAATTCGCTGGAGGTTTGAATGAAAAGCGGGAATATTTTGGGGAAAAAAGTTCTTGAGGTTTTGGCTAAAGAGTTGAAAGAATTGAAGAAGGAAAAGAATTCTATGATGTTGGCGCGTAAAATTTTAGCGGAAAGCAAGAAAGTTCCGCTGGAAGAGCAGCTTAGAAAACTCAAATTTGCAAAGGCCGATATCGCATTTATATTTCGGCTGATTTACGAAGCCGTCAATAAGGTCGCCGAGAAATATTATACGATGGAGGAAATTGACAAGCTTTTCAATTTGACGGGCCAAGAGGCGTCCAGATGAACATTTTACCGAAAAAACTATAAGCTCCCTAAGGGAGCTTTTCTGCGTTTCTAAATGAAATAAGCGGTTTAATTTTTAGGTATTTTTTCCAGAAATTCCTCAACCGATATCTGCCCCGCGTCTCCCTTTCCTCTTTCCCGTACGGCGACTTTGCCGGCCGACGCTTCTTTTTCGCCGATAACCAAAAGATAAGGAATGTGTTGCATCTCGTTTTCCCTGATTTTCTTGCCGATTGTTTCGTTTCTGGAGTCAATTTCAACCCGGATATTTTTTTCTTTCAATTTCGCCGCCACTGAACCGGCGTAGTCCAGAACTTTGTCGTTGATTGTCAGAATTGTGGCTTGCACCGGGGAAAGCCATAAAGGAAGTGCTCCGTCAAAATGTTCGAGCAGGATGCCGATAAATCTCTCAAAAGACCCGAAAATGGCACGGTGAATTACCATGGGCCTAATTTTCTCGCCGGCTTCACCGATATAACTCAAATCAAATTTTTCAGAGAGCATCACCAAATCCAGCTGCGCCGTTCCCAGCTGCCAATCGCGTCCCTGGCTGTCGCTGATATGTACTTCAATTTTCGGGCCGTAAAACGCGCCTTCGCCCGCGGCGATCTCATATTTTATTTTATTTTTTTCTAAAGCATCTTTTAGCGCTTTTTCCGCAATATCCCAGGTTTTTTTATCTCCCAGGGTTTTTTCGGGACGCGTGGCCAAATAATATTTCGGCAGAAAACCGAACATCGCGTAAAAATCTTTTATAACAATCATAGTTTTTGATATCTCTTCCATGGCCTGGTCTGGGCGGACATAAATATGCGCGTCGTCCATTGTTATTTGGCGCACCCGGAACATCCCTCCCAAAGTACCGGAAAGTTCGTTCCTGTGGAGCCTGCCGATTTCGGCAAGGCGCAAAGGCAAGTCGCGGTAGCTTCTTATTTTGGCGTTATAAACATAAGTGGATTCCGGGCAATTCATCGGTTTTACGGCCAATATTTCGTTTTCATCAACGGGATTTGCGAACCAGAACATATTGTCGCGGTAATGTTCCCAATGGCCGCTTTTCTCAAAAACATCCTTTTTTACGATTATCGGAGTGGAAATTTCGTCATAACCTTCGCGGTCATTGACGGCACGGGCGTACTTTTCAAGTTCTTTGAAAATTATCATTCCTTTCGGATGCCAAAAAGGTGCTCCCGGCGCGATCTCGTGGAAACTGAAAAGGTCCATTTCCTGCCCGAGTTCGCGATGGTCTCTATGTTTATTTTTCTGCTTGTTTCCGATCATGGATTAATGTTAGCATTTTATTAGAAATCTCCAAATCTTTGATAAAAGAAAAAGAAGTGAAAGAAATCGTCATCACCGGCGGACCGGGTAGCGGAAAGACCACTTTTTTGCCTTACGCGCAAAAAGCGCTCGAAAAAAAAGGCATCCGTGCGTTTTTGGTTGATGAATACGCGACCAAGTATATTATCGGCGGGATTCCGGATATCAGCAAGATCGCGGAAAATGATTTCAAAAGGTATGTCGGAGTTGAGCGGCAATTACTGCGTTCGCATCTCGCCGACAGGAAAAACTTCGGAGATATGGCCAAAGTGTTCCTGGGCGAGCGGAGAGTCAAGCTGCTGGACCGCGGCGGAATGGACGTTAAAGCCTACCTTTCCGCGAATATCTTTAACGCGATTTTGGAAGACGAAAGACTGGATCTTTGGGATGTCCGCGATAGCTACGACGCGGTTATTTACCTCCGGTCCGCGGCTTCCGGAGCAGAGCGTCATTATACTACTGCTAATAATCCGGCAAGACTGGAGAAGGGTTTGCGCGCGGCGAGAGAGGCCGACGAGCGGACTTTGCTAGCATGGATAGGACACCCTCATCTGAAGATCATAGAAAGCTGTGAAAATTTTGAGAAGAAAAAGAAACGCGCGCTTCAGGCGATACTCAACGTCGTAGGCGATCCGGATCAGGTTGAGATTGAAAGAAGATTTTTATTGAAATGTGAACCGGACCTTTGTCTGAAACATTTTTCCGATGAACGCTGTGCCAAAGTTTCAATTGAACAGATGTATTTGAGGGGCGGAGGAAGGATCAGAAAGATGGGCCAAAACGGATACAACGCGTATTATATGACGAAAAAAGCCGGCGTATCCGGAGCGGGCAAACTCGCGCACGTGGAAAAAGAATGCGGAGTTAGCGCTCTTGATTACATTTATCTGTCGGAAAAGCGCAAACCCGGTGCGAAAATCATCAAAAAAGACCGCTATTATTTTGTTTGGGAGAATCAGTACTTGGAACTTGATATTTTCCTAGAGCCGAAAAAGCTGTGTATTTTGGAACGCGAGCTTATTGAAGAAAACGATAAGATAAAATTACCGCCCTTTTTGGAAATAAAAAAAGAGGTGACGGGAAAGCCGAAATATTCCAACCATGGCATTGCTCGGGGCTTATAAGCCCCGGGCTTGTTTTTTCCCCCAAATGTTATAGTTTGAATCCAGGCAACTTGAAATCAGGCGAACTGGAAGGAGCTCGGAATGATGAAACCCAAATCAGAAAAGCCCAAAATCCATGTTTTAGATACAAGCGTGGCGATGCACGACGCCGAATCCCCAGAAAATTTTAAGGATAACGACGTACATTTTCATGTGGTTTCGATTGAAGAGATGGAGAGAAATAAAACTGCGCCTGGCACTAAAGGCGCGTCGGCAAGGGCGGCATTGCGGAAAATCCTTACTTTTTCCGATGTCGGTTCGTTGCAGGAAGGCGTAGCCACCAGGGGCAAGGGCAAATTCTTTATTTCTTACACATCCGATGCTGATTTTACGGAATTGCCGGTTGGTTTGGAAATCACCAACGATAACAGGATTATCTTGCTGGCTAAAAAACTTCAGCAGGCGCATCCTGACCGGAAAGTCGTTTTGGTTAGTAAAGAACATAGCATGCGCATCAAGGCCAATACGTGCGGAATTTGCGCCGAGGATTATCAGCACGACAAACGTATCGCCTCGCTGGAAGAGCTTTATTCCGGATTTCAAAATATAGTGTTAAAAAATGACAAATTGGGAATATTTGCCGAACTGCAGCAAGAAAAGCAAATTGATGAAGATTTTATAAGAGACGCGGCTGAGAAAGAATTAAATTTATACCCCAATCATTGTTGCTTGATAAGGGATATGAGCGGTCAGGATGCGTTGGTGATTTACAAGAAAAAAGACGGTAAATTCGTTTTAGTAAAAACGCATATGCGTAAATCCAAAGACGAAGTTTTGCCGAGAAACATGTACCAATGGTTTGCGTATGCCCATCTCATGGATCCGACTGTCCGCATTCTCACATTAAACGGAGTAGCGGGAGCGGGAAAGACTTTGCTTAGCGTTCTTGCCGGAGTTGAACAATTGGTGGAAAGGTACGATCAAATCTTGGTTTTTCGTCCGAATGTGGAGGTTGGGCCGGAGCTGGGTTTCATGCCCGGGGACATGAACGATAAGTTCAAATTTTGGAAAAGACCGATTTTTAGCCAGCTTAGAAGGATTTTCGCGAACGCCTCGAAAGACGATAAGAAAAAAACCGGCAAAAAAACGGATCCTCTTTTTGATGTTACTAAAGAATATCTGGGCGATGGCTTTTTGGAAATCTTGCCGATAGCGCATATTCAGGGAGATACGTTTCATAGAATTTTCGCGCTTGTAGATGAGGCGGAAAACACAACTCCCAGAGAGGCGCAGGCGCTTATCACGAGGCTTGGTGAAGGGTCAAAAATTGTACTTGTCGGCGATCCCAGCCAAATTTTCCGTCCCAGGGTTGATTCAATAGCAAACGGTTTAGTGGATACGATCACGCTTCTTACCGGCGCAGAATATTATGCGCATTTATATATGCCGATCTCTGAACGTGAAGCTGTGGTACAGGATATCGTGGACCGTATTAGCAATAGGGGAGGCGCTTCTCAGTAATAAGGGTTCTATAAAACAATAACCCCTCGCTCATTTTGGGCGGGGGGTATATTATTATGTTATGAAGCAACTCGTTTTTTTAATTTTTATTGCGGCAGTTTTTATAGTTATTTGGAATTTATTTACGCCTTCGCCGCAGGAAGAAACATTGGTTTATTTCCCGAAACAGGAATTAAGAATTTATGCGGAGGTTGCCGACAGCGGTCTTAAGCGCGCGAAAGGTCTTATGGAGCGGGAATCCTTGGGGTCTGACCGCGGGATGCTTTTTATTTTTGATGCGGAAATTCCGCAGTCTTTCTGGATGAAAAATACAAAAATACCGCTGGATATTATTTTTATCTCAGCTGGAAAGAAAATAGTTGATATAAAAGAAAACTTCCGGCCATGCAGGAGCGATATCTGCGAAATTTACACTTCAGCGGCCTCTGCGAAATACGCGCTAGAAATAAACGCCGGACTTTCAAGAAAGCACGGCGTTTTTATAGGGGACTCTGTGTCGGTCCGCTGAATTAATTTATTTTTTCCAGGGCCAAAAAAACTTTTTGCACGTAATGATCATGTTGCGGCTTGTAGCCGGCTGAGAGCATGGTTTTAGCCATATCAGGTCCACGGTTATATGCCAATAGGCGCTCGTCCAGCCGGAGGAAACGGTATTTTGTTTTCAAACTTTCCAAATATTTAGATCCTATTAGTAGATTATAAAACGGATCTTTCAGATATTTTGGGTCAGCTTCCACGTCTTTTGCCGCTATAGGTTTTATACCCATCAGCCCGATCGCGTTAGCGGATGAAATGGCTTTTTCGTTGCCGCCGGATTCAACCAATATTATGCTTTTGATTAGCTTTTGATCAACATGATGGTGGATTGCCGCTGCCTCTATGTTTTTACCATGCCTGCTCTTCAGGTTTCGGATTTTTTCCGGACTGGTTTCGGTTTTCGCCCATTTAAGGACCCTGTGGTTTTTTTGGGCGTTTTCCAGGATTTGCTGGCGCATTAGTCTTTGCCGCGCCCCATCATCAAATTTTTTGGATTCTAAGCATTTGATTAGCGCGTCAAAGTCGTAAACCGCCAAAAAAATCAGAACAGGTGCCAATATCAGAATTCGCACGATTTTTATAACCATATCGCGACCCTCCCTTTGTTTTGTCAGAGAACAAAAATTATAGCTAAGTTTAGCACAAAACTAAGAACCTGTCAAGTTTTTTGTACTTTTTGCGGAAATAGGCTTAAAATTAAATGAATGGATTATCGTTTTGACCGGGATGGTTTTTTATATTTTATAAAGTTTGCGATGTTCACGGGAATCGTGATTTTTCTCGGTTTTTTCGCGGCGCGTGAATTTGAAGCATATTATTTTGATTTTGAATCGGAAAAGATTTCGGAAAAGATTTTAGATCATGCGCCCATGGCGGATATTCCGGCTAAGCCGGTTTATAAAGAGCTTGCAAAAGCGGAATCGGTATTTTTGCCGGCCAAGGAAGTTCTGGTGAAATTTGAGGAATTTAAAGGCAACGGCGAAAATTTTATTTTCGCCGATCTTAACCGGATGAAGCTTTCCTACTACAGGAAAGGGGAAGAAGAGGCGTCTTTTGGAATTTTGTCCAAGGGAAAGGAGGGGAGTTTTTTTGAAACACCGAGCGGGGTTTACGGCATAAGTTACAAAGAGGAAAACCATTTTTCAACCATCGGTAAGGTCTGGATGCCCTGGAGCCTCCATTTTTTCGGAAATTATTTTATTCACGGGTGGCCGTATTATCCTAACGGCCGGGCGGTTCCTCCGTCTTTTTCCGGGGGGTGCATCAGGCTTTCCGCGAGCGATGCCAAAAGTTTTTTTAAGCTGGTTAGCCCCGGGACGCCGCTTTTGATCTATTCCGATTCGGAAAGGGACAAAGAGCTCGCGACCGTTCTCGGGGAAGACGCTTATTTCAGGAAAACGCTTGCCGGGCGCTCCGTTTCTCCGCCCAAGCTTTCCGCTGCGGCGTATCTCGCGGTTGACTTTGAAAATGGGCAGATCCTGCTTTCCCAGAATGAAAAAATGGTCTATTCGATAGCTTCAATCACCAAGCTGATGACGGCGCTGGTTGCTTCAGAAATGTACCAGGTCCGTACTTTTAAAATTACCAAGAAAGCGCTGGAAGAATATGGATCTTCGGGCGGGTTGAAGAACGGCGAGATTTTTGAAACAGACGAACTTTTATACCCGCTGCTCCTTGCTTCTTCCAATGACGCCGCCGCGGTGTTTGAACTGGAGAGCGGAGAATTTCTGCCCTCAATGAATAATGAAATTTTTGCGATAGGGCTCGCGGCCACAAGTTTTTCCGACGCGAGCGGGCTTACCCCGCTGAACGTTTCAACCGCCGAAGATCTTTTTAAGCTTTTAAAATATATTTATTCGCACAAAAAACCGATTTTTGACATTTTAAGCCTTAAAGAATATAAATTAGCCCAAAAAAATAAGCGGGCGGCGCATGTGTGGGAAAACATCAACCGGCCCAAAGGAAGCAAAAATTTCATTGCCGGAAAGATAGGATACACGGACGAAGCTTCGGAAACATCTATCGGAGTATACAGGCTCAAGCTTTCGGAAGGAGGTGACCGCGATATTGCGATAGTTGTTCTTCATTCGCGCGATCATGAGGAGGACACGAATAAAATCGCCAAATATTTAGGAGAGAATTTCGTTTACGGGAATGTTTTGGTGAAAAACAAAATACCCGCCGGGAAGCCGGAAGTTATTGTTAACGAAGCCAGCGTTTACGAGGCGGTTTACGGGCGCGAATAAGCCTGACTGTGAAACACGAATATGGTACCATGGAAAAATGAAGCGCGTTTTTTGGGTTTTATTTTTACTGATGGCCGCGGGGGCGCTTTATTTCAGCGCTGATTTTTATTCTAAAAATTTGAAAGGCGTCCGGCCGGCAATCGGTCCCGTAAAAAAAAATATCGCGAAAATCATTGAAAAAGGAACGGCGAACACCACAGGGTTTCCTTTGAAATTGCCCGAAGGTTTTTCTATATCAATTTTTGCCGAAAATCTGGCGGCACCCCGCGTTTTGGCTTTTGCTCCCGGGGGCACGCTGGTCACAAGCATGCCGGCGGAAGGCCGGATTGTCGCCTTGCCGGATAAAAACGGCGACGGGACCGCGGACGAAGCCATCACTGTGATTTCGGGCCTCAACCGCCCGCATGGGCTTGCGTTTCAGTGCCGGTCTTTGGAGGGTGAAGGCGAATGTGAATTTTATATCGCCGAATCAAACAGAGTGTCGCTTTTTAGCTATGATGCCGGACGCATGAAGGCGGCGTTCAAGAAGAAAGTTGCCGACCTCCCGGACAGGGGAAACCATTATACAAGGACTCTGATGTTCGGAGAGGACGGCAGGCTTTTGATTTCCGTAGGGTCATCCTGCAACATCTGCAATGAAACAGACCCAAACAGGGCAAAAATTTTATCCTTGAATTTAGAAACCGGGGAGCTTAAGGAATTTGCGAGGGGGCTTCGTAACTCTGTTTTTATGGCGACGCATCCCGTAACCGGGAAAATTTGGGCGACGGAAATGGGGAGGGACCTTTTGGGGGACGACACGCCTCCTGATGAGATAAATATTTTGGAAGAAGGGAAAAACTACGGATGGCCGGTTTGTTACGGAAAAAATATCCACGACACCGCGTTTGACAAAAATACTTACATAAGAAACCCGTGCATGGAGCCTTTTGAGACGCCAAGCTTTCTTGATATACCCGCGCATTCCGCTCCTTTGGGCCTCGCGTTTTTCCCGGAAGAAGGATGGCCGCAGGAATATTGGTATAATCTTCTTGTTGCATACCACGGTTCATGGAACCGCTCGGTACCCACGGGATATAAGATAGTGAGATTTAAGCTGGGCCAGCAGGGGAATCCGCCGGCTGGCGGATCTGGCGCTGAAGATTTTATTTCAGGGTGGTTAAACGGCAATTCCGCGCTCGGCCGGCTTGTTGATATTCTTATCCAGCCAGGAGGAAAAATTTATATTTCCGATGATAAAGCGGGGGTTATTTATCTGGTGCGGTATGGTGCGAAAGTTGCGAATCAAGCTTCGGAGGAAGACAAATCAAATTTGGTAAAAGTCAAAAATATTAAACCCGGCGATATAGCGAAGAGCCCCTTAAAAATAGAGGGAGAGGCAAGAGGCTACTGGTTTTTTGAGGCTTCGTTCCCGGTAAAGCTTTTTGACGCAAATGGAAAAGAAGTTGCCGTTGCGATAGCCCAGGCGCAATCGGAATGGATGACGGAAAATTTTGTGCCTTTCCGCGCCGAGCTCAAATTTCCAAATCCTTCAACCGATACCGGTTTTCTGGTTCTTGAAAAAGATAACCCCTCTGGACTTCCTGAAAACGCGGACGAACTCCGGATTCTCGTGAGATTTAGGTAAAATGGAGCAGTTAATTACAATCCTTTCAAAATATGATGCCGGAAGGGTTAATAAAATTTCGGAAATATCAACCGGCCTCATAAATAAAACTTACCTGGTTGAGGCCGGCAAAGGCCGGTTTATTTTGCAAAAAATAAATCCTATCTTCGGCAAAGAAGTTAATTTTGATCTTGACGCGGTTTCCGCGTATCTGGAGAAAAAAGGCATGCGCGCTCAAAGGATTTTGCCCGCCGCTTCCGGCGGTTTATTTATTGAAAACGGGGGAGAGATCTGGCGGCTTTTAAGTTTTATTCCAGGCCGTGTTTTCACAAAAATAAGTTCGCCGAATATCGCTTGCGAGGCGGGCAAAATTTTAGGCAAATTCCATCTTATTGCCGGCGGTCTGGACTATCAGTTCAGGCATGTCCGCCCTATGCACCACGCGACCGAAGTTTTTTTTACGAAGTTTAAAGAGCTTGCGATAGGAATTGTTGACGGAGATTTCAGGCGCCTTGCCGCGGAAATACCCGATGTTCGGGAATTATATCTTCCTGCAGATCTGCGCAAAAATGTTACTCACGGGGACCCGAAGATAAGCAATATTATTTTTGGCGAGCCGGCGCCGGGCCGTTTTAAGGCAGAAGCGCTGGTAGATCTGGACGATTGCGGAAGGGAATGTAATGTTTTGGTGGAGCTTGGCGACGCGTTCCGTTCATGGTGCGGCGCCGGGGAAGATGACGCGAGGAACTACTTTGATATCGAAAAATTCAAAGCGGGTTTAAGCGGATATCTGGAAGGCTCGCGTAATTTTTTAAAAAGAGAAGAATTGGACCTTTTGCCTCGCGCCATCCGACTCATAACCCTGGAACTCGCCGTCCGTTTTTTAATAGATTATATAGAAGATTCTTATTTTGGATGGGATCCTTCAAAATACGCTTCCCGCAAAGAGCATAATTTTGCGAGAGCCAAGGGGCAGGTTGTGCTTTATAAAGATATGGAAACGAAATCCGGAGAAATTGATGCTATAATAAAAAAAGCATGAAAAAGAAAATTTATATAGTGGCGTTTATTTTGCTGGGTCTCCTGCTGCAATTTTTGGCGCATGCCGCGGTTGAGATATGGTATATCGGGCTTTTGGTATCTGATTTTCCCAAATACGGACTCGGGTTTTCCTGGGATTTTTGGCTTTGGGTTCATCATATAGGCACGGTCGCGCTTTTAGCGGCCGGCTCTTTTTTCGGCTTTTGGCAGGGTAAATACTGGTGGCGCCGAATTTACGCGGATTTGATTTCGTCGTAGAAATATGCGAAACTATTTTTAATCAATGCGCGAAATATCCATAAAAGCCGAGGAGATTTTTCATATCGGGGGATGGCCGGTGACGAACGCCCTACTTCTTTCCACGATCGCTCTTTTGGTATTGTTAGCCTTCGGATTAGTTTTAAAGCGCAAAATTTTGCTTGTGCCCGGGAAACTTCAGAGCATTTTTGAACTTTTGGCGGAAAGCCTTCTGGACCTTATGGACTCGGTTTTGGGCGAACGCAAGCTTTCTGAAAAATACCTGCCGCTTATCGCGACGATTTTTCTTTTTATTCTTACATCCAACTGGTTAGGCCTTTTTCCGGTCGTTGGCTCGATTGATATTGCGGAGGGCGGCCACATTGTTCCGCTTTTTCGGGCGCCTTCCAGCGACCTCAATTTCACTATAGCTCTGGCAATCATCTCCGTCTTCGGTGTGAATTTCCTCGGCGCGTTTGCAATCGGAGCCGGGAAGCATTTGTCCAAATTTTTCACTTTAAAAAACCCTATTTTCTCGTTCGTCGGCCTACTTGAATTTGTTTCGGAATTCATTAAGATAATATCATTCTCCTTCAGGCTTTTCGGGAATGTATTCGCGGGAGAGGTTTTATTGATGATTGTGGGGTTTTTGGCCCCGCATGTCGTGCCCCTCCCTTTTCTTTTCCTTGAAGTTTTTGTAGGATTTATTCAGGCATTTATTTTTTCAATGCTAACGCTGGTGTTTCTCTCAATGGCCGTACGGGAGGCGCACTAAGTTGTTTATAAGGTTAAAAGTTAAAATATAGAAACGCATATGGAACCAGAAGTAGCAAAATTGATGGCGATAGCGATAGTAATGGGGCTTGGAACTGTTTTCCCGGCGATTGCTATCGGTTGGATAGGTTCAAAAGGAGCGGACGCGATAGGCCGGAATCCGGAGGCCGCGTCGAAAGTGCAGACAGCGATGATTTTAGCGATTGCTTTCGCGGAGGCGATTGCGATTTACGCTTTGGTCATTTCTCTTATATTAAAATTCGTGGACTAGTTAAGTATGTCAGAACTTTTTAATCAGCTCGGAGTCAATTGGCGGCTCCTCCTCTCACAAGGAGTTAATTTTTTAATTTTACTTGTTGCGCTCACATTTCTTATTTATAAACCGCTTTTAAAAGTAATGGCGGAGAGAAAAAGGCGCATTGAAGGGGGGTTAGCGGACGCGGAGGAGGCGGAACGGAAATTAAAAAATATCGGTAATCTTGAGACCGAGCGGATGGCAAAGGCAGAGAGAGAAGCTTTAGGGGTTATCAAAAAAGCCGAGAACGAGGCGCAATTATCCGCAAAATCAATAGTTCTTACCGCTGAAGGGAGAGCCGTCGCGGTACTGAAGGAAGCCGCGGAAATTGCTTCCAAAAAAAGGACGGAAGACCTTGAGAATCTTAAGAAAGAGGGTGCCGGTCTTATCCGTGAAGCAATTCAACGCACTGTGGAGCTTGACCCGCGCGCGGTTGACGAGAAGCTTATCGGCAAAGCGTTAGCTCACTTATCCGCCAATGAAACATAAGCCGGAAATTTACGCGAAAGCATTTTTGGAGGCGCTAAACGCGTTGCCCGGAAAACAAGAGGAGATATCCAAACGATTTTTGGAAACGGTCAGAAAAAACGGAGATTTGAAAAGTGCCGGCAAGATATTAAAAGCGCTGGGGGTGTTTTTAACCGGAGAACGCGGCGGAAGGGTTATATCGGTTGAATCCGCGCGGGGCATGCAGGATGCGACGCGGGCAAAATTTTCGGAACGTTTTCAAAAAGAGGATTTGGTGGAGTTTTCCGTAAACCCGGCGCTTATCGCCGGAGCCCGGGTGACGGTAAATAATTCCCGAGAGCTGGATTTTTCATTCAAACGCAAACTTAATAAGCTATTTAAATAATGAGTTACGAAATCATAGAAAAGTTAAAAAAAGAGATTGCCGGCTTCAAGGACGAAGCCGAGTTCCGGGATGTCGGGATAGTTACCGAGACCGGCGACGGAATAGCGAAGATCTCGGGGCTTACGAACGCCTTAAGCCAGGAGCTTTTATATATTGAATCCGCGCACGGAGAGGTTCCGGTGCTCGCCGCCAACCTGGAAGATAATTCCATCGGAGTTATTTTGCTGGGTGACGCGGTAGCGGTTAAAGTCGGGGACCGCGCGAGGAAGAGCGGTAAAATCCTTTCTATCAAAGTCGGGCAGGAATTATTGGGAAGGGTTGTTGATTCTCTTGGCAGGCCGGCGGACGGAAAAGGGGTAATTTTCAGGAACCCCGAAAGCGCTAAAGATTACTTTTTGGAAAGGGCCGCCCCGTCGGTTATTGAAAGGCAATCGGTTGATACCCCGCTTCATACGGGCATTAAAGCCATTGATGCCATGATCCCGATAGGCCGGGGGCAACGTGAGCTTATTTTGGGAGACAGGCAGATAGGGAAAACCGCTATCGCGCTTGATACTATTTTAAATCAAAAATCGGATAAAACCGGACGTCAGGTAATTTGTATTTATGTGGCGGTGGGGCAGAAAAATTCAAAAGTCGCGCAGGTTTTAAAACTTTTAGAGGAGGAGGGAGCATCAAAATACACCGTTATCGTTTCGGCTCCGGCTTCTTCTCCGGCCGCGCTTCAGTATCTCGCGCCTTTTGCCGGATGCGCCATCGGAGAATATTTTATGGATAAAGGAGAAGATGCTTTGGTAATCTACGATGACCTTTCAAAGCATGCCATTGCTTACAGAGAATTATCCCTGCTTTTAAGGCGTCCGCCGGGAAGAGAGGCCTACCCCGGAGATATTTTTTATCTCCACTCCAGGCTTTTGGAACGGGCCGCGAAGCTCCGGAAGGAGCAGGGCGGAGGGTCGCTCACTGCGCTTCCTATCATAGAAACACAGCTGGGGGACGTTTCGGCGTATATTCCTACGAACGTCATTTCCATTACCGACGGGCAAATTTATCTTGAACCCAAACTTTTTTATCAGGGAGTAAGGCCGGCGGTTAACGTAGGCCTTTCCGTCTCGCGCGTAGGCTCAAAGGCCCAGACAAAAGCGATGAAAAAAGTCGCGGGCAAATTGAGACTGGAGCTTGCGCAATTCCGGGAACTGGAAGCCTTCGTAAAATTCGCTTCGGACCTGGACGAAAATACCAAGCAAAAAATTCAGCGCGGTGCGCGCCTTGCCGAAATGTTAAAACAGGAAGACCGCGCCCCCATGGAATTTTATAAAGCGGTTCTTATAATTTACGCCGCAATATCCGGATTTTTGGACGGCATTAAGCTTTCCGACGTGAAAAAATACGAGCGCGAGCTTCTGGAATACCTCGGAAAACTCCACAAAACTCTGCTCATAGAAATTGAAAAAACAGGCGACATATCAGGGAAAACCGAAGCGGCTTTGAAAACCGCCATCCAAGATTTTACCGGTAATATTTTTAATAAGTAGCGCCGAAGATAACCATGGAATCGTTACAGGACACAAAATTAAGGCTCGGGGCGGTCAGGAACGTGGGTAAGATTACCCGCGCTATGGAAGTTGTCGCCGCGACCAAAATGAGAAAAGCCCAGGAATTGGCGCTTTCCTCGCGTCCCTACGCTTTTAAAGTTCTGGACCTTCTCCAAAAATTGTCGCACGAGGCGCCGGTCAAAACTTCTTTACAGGAAGTGCGGCCGGTCAAAAAAACCTTAGTGGTGGTTGTTGCGTCCGACAAAGGGCTGACGGGGTCCTTTAACGCGCAGGTTTTGCGCGCTTCAGACAAATTTTTTGAGTCGGAATCCAAGCCCGAAGCGGATGGCCATGTTTTTGAAATGGTGGCGATCGGCAAAAAAGCTGAACTATACGCGAAGAAGAAAAAGATAAAACTGGTAAAAAGCTTTTTCGGAGCCGGGGATTACGCGGCGCCTGAAGATTCAAGTGAAGCCGCGGATTTCGTGATGGATTATTTTGCGAAAGGGTTGTGCGACCGCGTGGTTGTGCTTTCCATGCATTTCCGCACGGCTTTACGGCAGGATGTTATTTTAAGGCAGGTTCTCCCCGCGGAAGTATTAAAGGTAAAAGAAACCTTGGACGAGATTCTGCCCGAACGCGGAAAATACGCGGAAGCTACCAAGTTGTCACCCGGCGGTTTAACCGCCAAGTCAGCGAAAAGCGCAGATTATATATTTGAGCCGTCTCCCGCGGAAGCGCTGAATTTTCTTATTCCTTATCTTGTAAAGATGCAGTTTTACCATTTAATATTAGAGGCGAACGCTTCGGAGCATTCGGCGAGGCGGGTCGCGATGAAAACGGCTTCGGATAATGCGGATGACCTTGCGGGCAGTTTAATGCTGAAATACAATACCGCCCGCCAGGCAGGCATTACCAAAGAAATTATTGAGATAACTTCAACAAAAAATGCAATCGGATAAAACACAGAATCACGGAAAAATTGTCCAAATAATAGGTCCGGCTGTGGATGTTGAATTTCCGGAGGGAACGGAACTTCCTTCTGTTTTGAACGCGCTTTCGGTGAAGTCCGGGGATAAAGAAATTATTCTGGAGGTAGCGAGGCATCTCGAGCCGGGGCGTATCCGCGCCGTTTCGCTTTTTTCTACCGACGGCTTAAAAAGAGGCGACATTGTTGCAGATACGGGTGCCCAGATTTCCGTGCCGGTAGGGCAGGAAGTTTTGGGGCGCATGTTTAATGTTTTCGGCGGAACTATTGATCATCTAGGCGCCGGTAGTTTCAAAAAGCGCCAGCCAATTCATAGAAAAGCTCCGGTTCTGGAGCAGCAGTCAACAAAAGTTGAGGTTTTTACGACGGGCATCAAAGTCATTGATCTTCTCGCCCCTTTTATCAGGGGAGGGAAGGTCGGGCTTTTTGGAGGGGCGGGTGTGGGGAAAACCGTTCTTCTGATGGAGCTCATCAGGAACGTCGCGGCTGAAGGCGGAGGATATTCCGTTTTTGCCGGTGTAGGAGAACGGACGAGGGAAGGGAATGATCTTTATAATGACATGAAGGATTCCGGCGTTTTAGGAAAAACCGCCCTTGTTTTCGGACAGATGAACGAAGTGCCGGGAGCCAGGCTTCGCGTAGCGCTCTCCGCGCTCACGATGGCGGAATATTTCAGGGACGAAGAAAGGAAGGACGTACTTTTATTCATAGACAATATTTTCAGGTTTTCGCAGGCTGGGTCGGAGGTTTCAACTCTTTTGGGGAGACTCCCGGCGGCTGTGGGGTACCAGCCGACTTTGGGGAGCGAAATGGGAGAATTGCAGGAGCGCATCACTTCAACAAAAGATGGCTCCATCACTTCGGTGCAGGCGATTTACGTGCCGGCGGATGACATTACGGATCCCGCGCCTGCCGCGACTTTCGCGCATTTGGATTCCACGATAGTTCTTTCCAGACAAATCGCCGAGATCGGAATTTATCCGGCGGTTGATCCGCTAGGTTCTTCTTCTTCTGCGCTTGACCCGAAGATTGTTGGACGCGAGCATTATGAAACCGCGCGGAAAGTGCAGGAGGTTTTGCAGAGATATAAAGAGCTTCAGGACATTATCGCGATTTTGGGAATGGAAGAGCTTTCAGATGAAGATAAACTTGCGGTTAACCGAGCGAGAAAGATGCAAAAATTCCTTTCACAGCCGTTTTTTGTCGCGGAAGCTTTCACCGGTATTCCGGGGCAATTCGTATCGTTGGCAAACACCATCCGTGATTTTAATGATATCGCGGAAGGAAAATATGACGACAAGCCCGAAGATTTCTTCTATCTTAAAGGTTCGCTGTCATAATTTAATTTATGCGCCTTGATATTATTTCAATAAAAGGAAAAGTGCTTGAGGCCGAAGTCAGATCGGTAAATTTAAAAACAAAAACCGGCGAGATAACCATTTTAAATAATCACCGCCCGCTGGTAACGCTTTTGGAAAAATGCGAAGTAAAAATAAAACGCGCGGATGGAAAAGACGAGAGCGTTAACATAAATTCCGGCTTTCTTGAAATGAGCCCGGGAAATATTCTTACTTTGTTGGTAGATTAATTGGAGTATGAAAAAAATAATTCATCACAAGCCTCCAAAACATCATTATAATGCTGATGCCTGCGTGCTGTGGTGTTTTGATGACAGGTTTTCCTCAATGCTGGGAAGTTTTAAAAAAAAACTGAAGTTTAAACATATTGATTTGATAAAAATCGCCGGTGGGGCAAAGGTACTCGCGACCAGGCAGAAAGAATTTGAGGAAAAATACGTTTTAGACCAGCTTGAGAAATCTATAAGGTTGCACGACGCAAAGCGAGTAGTGCTTATGGTGCATTCGGAATGCGGCGCTTACGGAAAGCACTTTAAAAACGAGGCTTCAGAAAAGAAATTTTATCATGCGGAGCTGAAGAAAGCCAAACGAACGGTAATACGTTTTTTTAAAGCTAAAAAAATCAAAAAACCAATAGAAATCTACTACGCCGATTTTTCCGGTCTTTGGCGCACTTGACAATTTAACTATGGTTGTGCTAGCGTTCTAAGCAGAATGGAGGTTTTTTGTGCAAATTGTTATCACGCTTGAGGGGTTGCTGAGTCTTACGACAGGAGGCATATTGTTGCTGTTATCCGTGGTGGCGTTATTTGCCGGCTCATTGCCGGATAACGGAGCTTCGCCGGCCGGCGATGCTATGAGATGGATTGTTTGGCCGCTTTTTCTTTTGTGGGTTTTGGCGCGGATTTTAAGGTAGCGCCGGGAAGCGGAAGCCAATGAATGTCGCGGAGAGATTGCGCGAACAGCTTGTTGTTTTGGGGTTCGGGCCGGTAAAAGAGACAGGCGAAAACTCAAAACCGGAAGATTTTTTCAATGCATTGCGTTTGAAAAACGGAAAGTGCTTCGGTGTTTTAATAATCAATAAAAAGTTCATTGAGATTGAATTGGCAAGAGACATGAGACTCAATGATTTATTGGACAGAGTGAATTTCGTGCGCTGCGCGGCAATTCCTGCGGAAAACCCGCAGTGAGAAAAGAAGGATTAGGGTGGGAGAATAATGGCCAAAAGGAAATCAGAGCGAGAAAAAATGGGATTATACGAATTTGGACCATCACCAGATTTGGTGGAAAAAGTTTTAAAAAGCGCCAGAAAATGGCTGAAGAATAGAAAAAATAAAGCATTAATGATCAAGCGCTTAACAAGAAAATCTAACCACAAATCATAAAGTCCGGCATTGCCGAGCTTTTTTAATTTGAAAGTAAATTTTTGCGGTGAGATTTGCGGTAGCGGGAGATGGCGAATCTGTGCGCCTCGGCGTCCAGAAGAAGGATAAGATTTTTTAACGATTCCGGAAGTCTGGACAGGGAGACGGGGTTTTTTGTCTGCGGGATAAAAACATGGTCGCCGGCGTGTCGCTTATTTTTTGTGAGCGCGATAATTTTACTTGGCGGTTGAACCGCCAAGACGGCGCCGAGCTGGGGCAAGCTGCCGTCCACGATAATTACCTCCGGATAAGCCCATTCCCGGTGTTTAAAGCGCCGTGATACGACTTCCGCGAGCATCCGAGGGTCATCTGAACCAAGCACGGTTTTGATTTTAAAAAGGCGGTAATCGTCTTTTCGCAGAGCGCCGTCCGAGAAAACCACCATACTCCCATAAGCGAATTTTCCATGGATATTCGCTATGTCGTATGCTTCAATTCGATTAATTTCCGAAATTTTAAGTAGAGTTTCCAGTTCTTTTATCGCGCGGTTGTTTTCCGAAGGCATATCGCGCCGCACTACGTCTTTATGCGCGAATATGTGCAGTAGCGCGCGGATTTGGTCGCGCAGCTTTCCTGCCTCCTCATATTTTTGAGAGGCGGAAAGCTTTTGCATTTCTTTTTTTAAGCTTTTAAGAAGAGACTTATTTTTGCCGGAAAGGATTTGTTTAATTGAAGAAATGTTTTTGGCGTAATCAGAAATTTGTGGGGAAAAACGTAAAGAGCGAGAGCGTTCCGATTTTGGATACGCGTCGGAGCCCCCGTAGAGAGGGTTAAGCGCGAGAAAATTGAAAAGTTCGAGCTTGGTTTTTCCCACAAATTTCTGTTCTATGCAGCAAAATCCCGGGCATCTGCCGATTTTCGCGTTTAGACACTGGCGTTGGTGCGGGTTTTTGCCCGCCTTGACCGGCCTTCGGCGAGGCAGGCACGTGCAATATGGAAAGACACGCCGCAATGTTTTTAGCACCGTCCGCAATGTTCCGCCTCCGGTAAACGGGCCGATATAATTTGCACTGGTCTTTCGCTGATGTGTAATGAAAACTTTCGGGAAAGTTTCTTGCGTAAATCCGGCATAAAAATAGTTTTTATCATCCCTCATCAGAACATTGTATTTGGGGCGGTATTTTTTTATGAGCCCGGCTTCACGGATAAGCGCTTCCGCTTCGGATCCTAAAATTTCCCAGGAGAGAGATTCCGCTTCTTTTAGCAGGGCAAGCAGTTTTAGAGGCGGGTTCTTAAGCCGTGGTTTGAGATAATATCTAAGCCTTTCTTTCAGATTTGACGCTTTCCCGATATATAATATTTGCTCTCCGGATGCGCGGAAAAAATACACCCCCGGGCTTTGCGGTATGTTCCTGATATCCGAGATCGGGGTGTGTTGCAATTTTATGACCATAGAGCTATCTTAGTTTTAGATTGAAATAAGGCAAGGCCTATGCGGGAATTATACAAATCTGGAACAACGGTTCTGGCTTTTAAATATAAGGACGGCGTTATTGTTGCCGGCGACAGGCGTATGACCAGCGGACATTATCATATTGATGATTATGTAAAAGTGGAAGATGTTGATAACCTTACTTTAATTGCGTGTGCCGGCACCGCGTCTTGTATACAGCTTCTTATCCAATTGCTTGTTTCAAACCGCGAATGGCTGGAAGATCATAAAGTCGGAAAGCCTATTTATATTGACGGCCAATCCGAGCTTTTGGCCAATATTCTCAAAAGGAGTTTTTTATCGGGAGGCTCGGAAATGCTCTGGCTTAATTATATTGCGATACCTATTCTTGCCGGTTTTGACCCAAAGATAGGGTGCGGCAGGGTTTTTAGCTATGACGTTGCCGGTATGATTAATGAGCGGCCGGATTACGTTGCGGTCGGTTCAGGTCAAGCGAAGGCCGAAACTGTACTTGATATACTATGGGATTCCGCGCTCGATTTAGAAGCGGCGCAGAAATTGGCTATTAAGACGATTATGTACGCCTCTTCGGATATTCATACCGCTCCGCCGATTCTTGCGGCTCCGACGATTTTCCATGCCTCAAAAGACGGCGTAGGAATGATGGATGAGAAAAAGGCGATTGAAACCGCGCGGGATATTTTTTACAAAGACGCTGAAAGGCGGGGGGTCAGTCCGTCTTCTGGAATCCCGCCGAATATCGGCAAGGAGGTCAAATGAGCGCGAATGAATTTCCCGGCGGCATGACATTAAATACGCCGGAATTTTTTCGGGAACAGCAAGATTTTGCGATGGACGTAATCGGAAGCCATTTGTTGATAGCCGCGAGGTATAAGAACGGCGTGGCAATTGGGCATAAATTCAATAAAAGGCAAAATGATTCCAAAGAATGGATTGAACAGATTAACGACACGAGCCTTGTGGTCGGATGGGGTGACTTAGGGCATTTTGAGCTACTATGCGGTTTTATGCGCGGACTTAGAAGCAAAGTGAAAGATTTGTTAACGGAAAACTATGTTACGGATTTTGCGCTTAAAAAAGACTCCGCGCGGTTATTGGAAAGAGCTTCTCACGCCAGCCAGCCTTACCGCGTTTCTTTGCTTTTTATTGATCTTGCCGAAAAAAAACTGACAATATTGCACTTTGATGGAAGAAAAATGAAGAAGGCGCAATGCGGAGTTTTGGGCGGCTATGCCTATCAGGACAAGCAGCAACTAAAAGATGAATCAGGCGCTATTTTATTTAAATATGGTTTTGGACCAAGCGCTCAGCCGCGCGATCCGCCGCCGGACTTAATAGAAGATTTAAGTGACGCGTACGAAAGATCCGTTAAAACTCCGCTAAAAAATGCTCTTCTGACTCTGGAAGAAATTTACGGAGACAGAGAGTTTTTAGAAACGAAGGAAGAAGCAATTGAAGCGGTAAAAAACACGCTTTTCTTGCACGACCCCCCATCCAAGCGGGAAACATTTGAAATTACAACGTTTGAAAACGGAAATTTTGAAATCGTTTATTTTACGAGAGAAAAGAAGGAAAGCGGAGGTGGAGCGCCGTTAGTTACAAAAGAATTTTTCGGATCGGAAAACGCACTTAATGTTGAAGTGGAATTTGAATCAGAATGCAAAAACTGCGGCGATGAATGCGCCTGCAAGGGAAATTGTGAAGACGACAAAAATAACAATGAGCCCCGGACTTAGTCAGGGGCTTTTTTTTTATTTCGGGCTATGCTAGCTTTGATGGAGGTTTTGAGAACAAAAGTGCTTAGAAAATGGATGATGCCAAATGGTCTTTGGGTTGTTCACAAACATATTCCAAACAATTCTCTTGTCGCAATATCAGTACACGTTAAAGGTGGCGCCGGCGTTGAAAAAGCAAACGAAATAGGATTAGCGCATTTTACTGAACACATGATTTTTAAAGCTAGTGAAAAATATCCGAGCGAGGAAATTATTAGCAGCCTGATTGAGTTTGAAGGCGGAGAAACTAACGCTTTCACGTCAAATAATAGTATTGTTTTTTTTATTCTGACAACACGGAGCGTTGAACTGATGTTTGATATACTTTCCGACGGGATTAAGTATCCTCTTTTCCGGCCCGAAGACATAGATGTCGAACGCGGAGCCGTATTTCAGGAAATAGCGAATGGCGACGATGATCCAGACCGCATGATTAGCAAGGTTTATAATCAGATTATTTGGGGAAAACATCCATTCGGAAGAAATATTATCGGAACAGTAGAACAAGTTTCAGCGCTTAAAAATGATGATTTTTTGAATTATCATAACGGATATTTTACCGCGGAGAATATGGTGTTAAGTGTGGCCGGCGGGATCAGTAGTGGCGAGATTCTGGAGCTTGCGTATAAATATTTTGGGAATGGTTTGCGCAAAGGAATGCGAGTTTCTTTGCAGGAAGTTGATTTTTCAGCAAAACCGCAGAATAAAATATTATTCGCCGAAAAGAATCTGACGCAATTTAGAGGTGATTTCGGAAGTTTGCCCCAAGACTGGCTTGCCGATAAAAAGCATGGAGAAAAAGAACGGATGGCTGCGGTTGTGCTTGCTAATATTTTAGGCGGCGGATTGAGTTCGCGGCTTTTCATAAAGGTAAGGTCGCAGCTTGGCTTGGTTTATTCTATTTCAGCTGGCATTACATCGTATGAAAACGCCGGAGCATTTTGGATAGATTTTGGCTGCGCTCCCGACAATGCCGTGAAGGCAAGCTCAGTTATTTTAAACGAACTGGATAATTTATTGAAGAATGGTGTATCTACTGAAGAATTACAGAAAATAAAAAATGGCATTTATACTTCTTTAGCTAAGACCCAAGAAAGAGCGATGTCTCATGCTATTACGAACGGCCGTAGAGAATTAATGGCAATTGAACATACCGAATTGGAAGATTACATTAGATCTTTTGTCAACCCGATTACAATTGCCGATACAATGAATGCGGCTGAGCGCCTGTTTCCTAGAGAAAACATTTATTTTGCCGCCACAGGCAAAGTAGAGTGTTATGCAAAAGAACTTGAGGCCTTGTTGCTTCATTAATCCAAAAGCCCAGCTTATGCTGGGGCTTTTTCCTTTATATACTCAGCCCTTGTAATTGTATTGACATCTGGTGTAGAATAAAAAATCGTGTCCGAAAACGCATTTATCAAAATAAGGGGCGCGAGGGTCCATAACCTCAAAGACATTAATCTGGATATCCCTAAAAACAAGCTCGTTGTGATCACGGGGCTGTCGGGGTCCGGGAAATCTTCCCTGGCATTTGACACCATTTACGCTGAAGCTGAGCGTAGATTTGTGGAGTCTCTCTCCAGCTACGCTAGACAGTTTTTGGGAGTGAAGGAGAAACCTGATGTGGAATCTTTGTCCGGCCTTTCACCAGCGATTGCTATTGACCAAAAAAGCGTTACAAAAAATCCGCGCTCTACAGTGGGGACTATTACGGAGATCTATGATTATCTCCGCATTTTATTTTCGCGCGCCGGGGAACCTCATTGTCCGCGTTGCGGGAAAAAGATCGGGAAACAAAGCGCGGACGTTATTTTAAAAAAAGTTCTATCCTTATCCGGCGAGATTATAATTTTAGCTCCGGTTGTCCGCGGGAAAAAAGGCGAGCATAAAAGCATATTCGCGGAAATCAAACGCGGCGGGTTTTTGCGCGCGCGGGTTGACGGAGATGTTATGCGTCTTGAAGAAGCGGCTGACCTGACTTTGAATCCGAAAAAATCCCACAATATTGAAGTGGTCGTGGACCGCTTGATAGTAGATAAAGATCTGGACAGGCCCAGGCTTCGGGAATCTTTGGAGACGGCGTTAAGGATAGGAAAGGGAATGGTTTTGATCAATGAAGAACTTTTTTCCGAGCATTTCGCCTGTCCTGATTGCGGTATTTCTCTTCCGGAAATTGAACCGAGGCTTTTTTCATTCAATTCTCCT
>Ga0209542_10003725_pt1 | contig 32248 bp, 34 predicted proteins | sample RifCSPhighO2_01_FD_184028 | JGI IMG/M metagenome (GOLD analysis project Ga0209542, IMG submission 184028) | Soil microbial communities from Rifle, Colorado - Rifle CSP2_plank highO2_0.1 (SPAdes) (version 2) | ecosystem: Environmental > Terrestrial > Deep subsurface > Rock core/Sediment ... | reverse complement strand
CGCATGAATCTGAAATCTTTGAGGATTCTAATGTTGAACAAATCTACAAGTTTGAGTCAACAGAACTAGAAAGTAAAGTAACTGCTCTTTAGCCACCAGTTAGTTTTGCAAATTTTTCGTTTTTGCTAAGTTTATCCATAAAGTCAATGTTGGATAATGCAACAACTGCAGACTCTACTACAGGCTTGTCGGGATCTTTTAGTGCTTCCTCAAGTGTTGGAATAGCTTCTTTTGAACCGATGACGCCAAGTGCGATTGCAGCTTCATGGCGGACAAACATACTAGGATCATTTTTAGTTGCATCTTCAAGTGGTTTTATTCCACTACTGTAACCCATTTGGCCAAGTGAAAAAGCAGCTTCATGCCTTACTAACTCATTTGAATCATTTCTGAGAACTTTGGCAACATATTGGACTTTGTCCTCACCTCCTAAATCAACAAGAATGCAGGTAGCACGTGTTCGTATAACAAAATCATCATGAACTATTAGTTTTACAAAGTAATCTGCATCTTTTTGTTCATATTTTTCTTCCATTTCAGAAAAAAGTCTTAATCTGTCTTCAGTAACTACACTCAATTTATGAATGAATTTTTGTCGCCTATATTATTCTATTAGTTAGATTTTCAAGATAGTTATCTATTTAATAGATTTTCAAGCAAAAATTATTGTGAGTGTAAAAATAGGTGAAAAGGCCCCAAACCTCAAAGTTTCACAATGGATTCAAGGATTGCCCACAAATTTCGATAAAGAAAAGGATCACATTGTCCTAGTCGAAGTTTTCCAAGTAAATTGTCCAGGTTGTTTTCTCTATGGAATTCCAGAGGCAATTAATATCTATAACAAGTATCATTCAGAAGGAGTAACAGTTCTAGGCGTAGCTACTGCCTTTGAAGATTTTGATAAAAACACCAAAGAAAATCTTGAACTTTTACTAAAAACAGGAGAAGTAATTGGAGATACAAAAGAAGGACTAAGTCAATATGGAAAACTAAACGATAGCAAATTGCCTTACAAAATACCTTTTCCTGTAGGAATGGATTCTTTGATTAAAGAAACTGGCGATATTAGCGAATTAAGAATTAAGAATTTTATTAATAATCAAATTCCAGATTTTGATTCCCAGTCAGAAGATTATAAAAACCAAATAATTCACAGAGTCAAGGAATATTTAAAATCTAAAGAATATTCTGCGGAAACATTTGAAGAGTATTCCCTTAATGGAACACCCTCCACAATTGTTGTAGACAGAAAAGGGATTCTCAGAGATGTTTCATTTGGGCAAAATGGGGCACTAGAGCCACTGATTCAATCTTTGTTAAATGAATAATTACCAAGTTTTTTTATTTTTCTAGTAAAAATTGTAACGATAAGTGATGCAAATAAAACCAAAGGAGCGATTTTAGAAAATTCTGGAAGATAAGTGGTGCCTATAATATCAAGTTTATTTTTTCCAGATCCTTCAAATTCTACAGTGATAAAGGAAATTTTTTCACTAGTCTTCACAATAGGAAAAATTTCTTGATCATTTAGCATGAAAGTAAAATTTCCATTAGTTAGATTTTTTGGAATTTGAATCTCTGCTAAATTATTTTCAAGCCCACTGTTAATGTAAAAAGTTAACCGTTTGTCATCACTGCTAAATTCTACATCTTCAACATTAAAATTTGAAGTCACGTCAACTGTAAAAACATACCCACCAGTTTCAATTGCAAAATCTTGGTTTAGACCTGTTCGTTCTGAAATCTGTCCAAATGCTGAAGGAGCAACTACAAGTAATAAAATGACTGAGAAAAATAGTGGATACAACTTTCGCTACGCAGGGATAACTCTTTTGCGCAACTCTTTATCTTTAGCAATTCTTGGATGAGAGGGATCAGCCAAAATAACTTCATGCCAATAATACATTCCGTCTTTATAAAGAAAATAAGAACCAAGTAATTTCATATTTGGATGTCTCTCCAAAACTCTACGCTCTGCGACCTCTTTCATACTCACATCTGCCTTAATTCTTGTCACGCCAAGATGTTTAGGTCGTCGTCCAGATCTTGGTCGTTTCCTCCTCATGCCTCCTGTTCCAACACGCATTCGAATAACTACAATTCCTTGTTTTGCTTTATACCCTAATCTTCTTGCTTTCTGAATTCTACTAGGCTTCTCAATTCTAGTTAATGCATCTTCTTTACGCCAACCTACAGCTTTTTCTCTAATGGTAGGAGCATTATCCTTCCACAGGTTTAACCAAATGAGGTCCTGATTGCGAGGCATATCGCCACTATCAAAATCCCCTTAATATCTGTAATATGATATTCTTTATTGAAAAAGTAGATTTTTAATTCATATTTTATGAGGTATTTACAGATTCTTTGGGAGAATAATTGTGAAGGTAGTTGGATTTGATTTTACAGCAATTGTTCCACCATGTTGCTCGATTATGGTTTTGCATATTGCCAAACCTAAACCTGTTCCGTTAGCTTTAGTAGTAAATAATGGATCAAATATTTTTGACATTATAGATTTTGGAATCCCAGATCCAGTGTCTTCTATCTCTAATTTTATTGAACCGTCATCACTACTCAATCGTAGTTCTATTTTACCCTCTTCACCTATTGCTTGAATGCTGTTAGTTAAAAGATTGGCAAAAACAGCTTCAAGTTTTCTAAAATCACAATTAATTTTAAAATCATCTGTTGGTTTAATAATTTCAATTTTTTGTGGAATATCAATAGAATCTATTGCAGAGTCTATTAGAGTTCCAACAGAAGCTTCATTGAGATCTAAATCTGTAATTCTAACAAAACCCAAAACATCATTAACCAAATGTATTATTCTAAGTAACGCCCTATCAATTCTAGCATTATACTCTAGTCGTTGTTTTACATCCATCTTTGGTTTTTCTTTCATGATACCATGTGCAGTTTTAATAACTGACAGCGGATTTCGCAAGTCATGTGCAAGTCGAGATGTAAGCTCGCCAATTATAGCCATTTTTTGGGATTTTATTAATGCATCAGTCTTTAATTCGACTTGTTTTTCTAAATATTTTTTTCTTAACTCTAGATCTTTTTCGGTTTTTGAGACATTCAGTAATTGTTCTTTGAGCTCATGATTTAATTTATTGTAAGTGTTTTCTCTTATCGTAAGTTCTTTATTTTTCTGTTCTAATTCTTTATTTTTTGTCTCCAGAGTATTAGAAAAATCCATTAAAATTTGTACTTTGTTTTGTAAATCTTGGTTTGTTTTTACTGCTGCATGTATTTTCTGGTTAGAAATTTCAGCAATTTCTATTAATTCTAGTTCTTTTTCTTTAAGACTTTGTTTTGTTATCTCTAATTCATGAAAGGCTTGAGATGCAACGTTTGAAAGCTCTTTAACAATGGGGCTCTCATCTAAAATATCTGAACTTTGCATACTAATATTATTTATACTAATTCAACATGAACGCATGTCTGTCCAGGTAAGACATACAAAAAATTCCTTGAGTTAAATGGTTAAAATTCACTTAATCGTTGTTTGTTCTTTTGTGACTACAAGCTAGTCATATCATATGTAAACAAGATTTATGATCTTGCATGAAAAGCATATCAACAAAAAAAAGCCAGATGTAGACGATATAATTGGATTAAGACGGGATTTAAGGCATGATGACGATGAATGGTCTCATATTGTTAAATCAGTGGGAGAAAAAATTGATTCGGGAGATGATGTTATGGAGATCCAAGACAGATCAATTACCTTTAATGATGGCAATTATGTAAAAACTAAAGAAGAAATTTACAGAGATAAATCAGATGATTTCAAAGACAGATTTGGTAACACCGCACAGTATTTGAAATTTGTAAATGCACATTTAATGGAGAAAAAAAATTATCTTGATAAAATTTTAACAGAAAAAGATAGATTTGATAATGATATTGCAGCTCTTAATCCTAATCAAACTACCAAAGAACAGTTAGATAAATTAGATTATAATAAAGTAAAAACTGGCGATATAAAAATAGTATTAAAACACATACAAGATGAACGTGATTTAATAAAAGAAAAAATTGAACACTTTACTAGGCAGATAAGTCAAGCAAATGAAGAACTTTCAAATAAAAATAAACAGATAGATGACATAAAAACAGAGCTTACATTTGTAGAAACAATTGAAAATTCTAACAAATCTAAAATAGAAAAAGAAGATGATGTAGTAGGAGATATACAAAAGGAATTAAAATCTCTTGCACCAAATAACGAATCGGAGAAAATTTTTGGGGCGATAAATTCTCTTGTAGTTTTATTAAATTCAAAGAATCAAGCAACTCTAAATGAGCTAAATGCTGTAAAGGATGAATGTAAAAAAATGAAACAAGAATATGACAAAGTTATGCACAACTTGGAACAAAAGAAATAAAAAAATTATTTAAGCAGTGGTTTTTGTTCTCTGCTGCCTCTACTAATAATCCAAAGGAAGATTATTACAATAAAAGCAATTACAAAAGCAGCTGCTGCTCCATAGATTAACTGACTTATGGGGGGACGTTCTGCTGAAGAACTAGGTCCAGGGGTATCAAGTACACAAACACCATCTTCAAGATGAGTGCCTGGTCCACAAGTATCTTCTAACACACATGCACCATCCTTCAGTACAGTGCCAGGACCACATTTGGTAGATTCTTCTTCTATTACTTTTGGTTCTTCGGTAACTGCAGGTTCTTCAGTAACTGCAGGTTCTTCAGTAACTGGTGGTTCTTCGGTAACTGGTGGTTCTTCGGTAACTGGTGGTTCAGTTTCACTTAGAATTTTACCAAATGTGCCATCTAATATGTGGGAACCGATAATCTCTATTTCCGCCGTTCCTGATGGAATTTCAATCAAAAGGGTTCTTGTAGAATCAGTTTTGGTCTCCTCAAAAACTGCTTCATCAAAACCATCTAAAATCACGAAAAATGAATCATCTTCTCCTTGAAATGTTGAATCAAAAAATTCCCTGTCAAAAGTAATTTCCAAAGTTCCAGATGAACCTGTAGCATTAACTGTCAATAACAAAGCAAGTTCGCCATCACCTTCAATACTTTGAACCGCCACACCTTCAGTATCGATGCCGATTACGTATTCCTGGCCATCAACATCTACTGAAACAGAACCTGCTGTGGCATAAGCAGAAAATGGCATTAACAAAAGTAAAAACATTGAAAGACTGGCTACTTTTGAATTCAATCTTAAATTACGCCTCGTAAGATCTGTATTATCTTTTCTGCTATAACATTTGCAGCTAGAGACTGAGCTTCTTTTGTCTGAGCTCCAATATGGGGGGTTAAAATTACGTTCGGCAAGGTGACAAGTTTATTTCCAGTAGCGGGTTCCTTTTCAAAAACGTCCAAGGCTGCACCACCTAGATTACCATTCTTTAGAGCATCATATAGCGCTTCTTCATCTATCACTCCGCCTCTAGAAGTATTAATGATATATGCTGTTTTTTTCATCGTAGATAATTTTTTAGCATTAATGAGATGATATGTCGAGTCTAACAATGGAATATGTAATGAAACATAATCAGAGCTTTGCAAAAGTGTATCTAAATCAGTTTTCATCAAGCCAACCTCTTTTGAAAATTCTTCGTCAATAGGAATTACATCATAACCAATAATATTCATGTTTAATGCCTTAGCCAATCTCCCAAGTTTTTTACCAATGTTGCCTAATCCTATAATTCCAAGATATTTTCCTCTAAGTTCAGTTCCCATCAATTCTTTTTTGAGCCAATTTCCATTTCGTATTTCTCTATCTGCTAGTGGAATTTGTCTTGCTAGAGATATCATTAAACCTAAAACCTGTTCTGCTACGGCATTCATTGCACCTTCAACTGCGTTGATAACCCGGATGTTTTTTGCTTTAGCTGCATCCAAATCAATGTTATCTAACCCAACACCTACTCGTGCAATAATCTTACAATTATTTGCCTTGTCAATCATTTCTTTTGTTAGTGTAGTTCTACTTCTGACAATTACAATATTAAATTCTCCAATCTTTTCTTTGATTTGTTCTGGAGTAATTTCTGGTTCATATGTGAGATTCAATCCATTTTCTTTTAAGATTTTATTAAGAATTGGATTAACTTGATCACAAATTAAAACAGATTCGCTAAATCCCATGCAAGGGTGCCTTTATTCACTGAATATAATCATTATGAGAAGTTATTACAAAAAATGAATTTAGACTTGTTTTTCAACTTTTGTATCTAAATCTAGACTCTAATTATTTTATTTTCTACTAAATATTGTATTCCTTCTACAAAGTCGTCATCAGAAATCAGATCATCTGCCCACCATCTTGCGTTGTTTTTTATCCAATTAGGAATTTTCTTTTCTTCGGTTATATCTCCACCCTCAGTTGTTGGAACTTTGATTATTCCAGCCTTTATCATAAATTCAATTCCAGAGGCAAAATCACTATCTAAAATTTTGCCTTCTGACCACCAATCTGCATTATTCCGAACCCAATCAGGAATAGCAATTTCTTTTGGAGGTTGCCAATCCTTTGAAAACCCTGTTACCAAAACATTGCCAGATTCTCTTGGTTCTACCGTAAATGCAACGTGCCAGTTTCCCCACTCATCTTTGCTTTGAATATTTATTTTTGGTTTTTCATTTACGTAAACTTGGAATTTTTCATCCTCTGAACCAACAGGGAATTCAAAATTTGCATAAGTTTCAAGTGGAAAGCTATTAAGAGTTGTCATTGAAAGTTCGGTTCCCTCATCATTGAATTTAGCGTTAGAATACCATGTGTAAGAATCATAACGATAATCAAATCTGACTCCATTTCTGATGGCAAATTGAGGGATAACCGTAGTATCACCAACTGCAAAACAACTATAGTATGAAATTTGATCTGTAATTGCCGCGTCAGGATACATTGTAAATTCTTTTATCTCACCAGGAAGAATTTGATCAATTCTTTCAATGCTTTGTCCCATGTCAAGAACTTTATTATCAAGACCATGAATTAATGCATAGACTTTGATATTAGTTATTGGACGGTCGCCAGTGTTAATTATGCGACCCGTTAGGTGTCCATCCTCATGTCTGATAAGCGAATCATCGTAAAGAACTTCAACAAGGATGAAGCGTTCTGTTCCAGGAAGATAAGAGATTTTTGGTTCTAATAATACAATAGACGGGCTTGTTAAATTAGGAAATTTTACTTTAAATGGCAAAGTATTTCCTGGCATAATATTAACAAACGTGAATGATTTTTTTATCAGATTTTCACCGTCTTGAATTTGTATAAGAACGGTTGGAACAATTGGAAAATCCCCAGAATTTTTTATTGCCCCAACAACAGTATAAACACCGTCTACATCAACGTATCCAATAAATTCATTTTCTGGAATAAATACACCTACATTTCCACTAACATCTTCTTTAGTTGATACATCAGCATTTGCAGTCTGACCCACATTAAATAAAATTAAAACTAATCCAAAGATGACGATTCCTATTTTTGAATTTTTCACAAGTAAATTAATAGTTTTGAAAATTTTAAGGTTGCTTGAACATTTAGTACAATAGCTGGATATTGAAATCTCTCAGTGAGCAGGTTTAATTAATAGATGAAAGCTTTGAGGTATTTATTACTCTAAAATCATTATTTGTAAGTTGAAAGAAAGGACAATATTTGTTATTTTATCACTATTTATTGTAACGAGTTTGGTAGGAATTCCAAATGTCTATGCCGCACCTATTGTTAAAATAGATACGGATAAAAACACATACAGTTATGGTGATTTTCTTACCTTTACAGTTGAAGTTTCAGAAATAACAGGCGAGATGGCAACTTTATACATAATTGATGAATCAGGTAAAAGCAGTAGTGCTATTCCTATATCCATTACAGAATCAAAAACAGTAGTTCCTTCACCGTATCCATTTGAATCATCTGTTTATCCTCAAGGAATGTATACTCTGAATATTGAATATTCAGGAAGCTCAGACACAACTGAATTTGAATTGATTGATTCTGGAAACATAGTAATTCCATCTTGGATAAAAGAATTATCAAGGCATTGGACTAGTGAACTAATTTCTGATAATGAATTTGCGATGGGAATTGAGTTTCTAATTAAAGAAAATATTATTGTTATTCCTAAAATTGAAAGCCAAGAAGAAAGTAACGAAGTAAAAATTCCTCAATGGATTAAAACAAGTACTGTATGGTGGCTTGATGGAAAAATTTCAGATCAAGAATATGTAAAGTCATTAGAATATTTGATTAAAGTAGGAATTATTATTGTTTAATAGGTTTCAAAAATGAACAAGCACTCAGTAATAGTAATTATTGCTTCAATAGCAATAGCTACTACCTTAGGCTTTACAGCTTTGAATATCTACACAGCTGATCAAATACAACTTGGAGTTACAGATCAAGAGGGATTTAGATATTTTAAGTTAATTAATGATGGAATGATTTCGATTTGTAATCCTTTACCATTCTATGCAAGCTTCAATGACTTTAACATCATAATGTTCTATGAAGGAAATAACAAAGGAACATTTAGTGTACAAGGAATAGTTTTAGATCCCAATTCAGCTGTAACAACACGAGGAAAATTTCGTTCTGATTCTTTTGAAGAAGTTCAATACCTTTCATTGCATTATGATGCTATGTTCAGTGGTACAGGACCAATGCGCATTGACCCAACGAAACTAGAAATTGTTACTGAAATTCATATTCCAATAGTTGGTTTTGTTCCATTTTCTGTAACCAATCAATATTCAGGATTGGAGTTTTGGGAAATGATGAATAGTAATAGCGAAGAATATAGTTGCTAAATCAGAATTAAAATTTTAAAAATAGAAAAAGGTGGAGGGATTATACTACCTAGATTGGTGGTAGTGTTGGTACAACGTCCCATAAGGGAATTGCGCCTTGTGCTTCTATTTCGGATGCACGTTCATCAGTGTACATACCATGAACATTTACTGCTGGGTGTGGAATAGTGTTTTTACCTGCTGGAGGTACTGCGTCACTTGGATTACCCAATGCATATGCGTATGATGGTACTGGGGATGGAATTACTCCTGCAGCAACAAGTCTTGGGTTAAGATCAAATGGATCCCCTGCTACAAAGACTGTGACTGCACCAGTGTAAATTGCTGCATAGTCATGGTTAACTGCTGCATATGTTCCTGGTTCGTCAAACACCAAATCAACAATCATGTTTTGTGAGCCGCCAAGAGACCATGTTTCAGTAGCTCCTGATTGCACTCGGTTACCTTGGGTAACTCTGTCAATAATTTCTCCAACAATGTGGAAGAAGAGTGGTTCGTTACCATGGTTTTCAACAAAGATTCTCACATGTTGATCAAGTTCAACATAGAACAGTTGTGATTGATATTGCTTGAGTTCAAGTGCGTTCCATGGTTGAGCTACGAATATGTTCTTGTCTGGGTTACCAGTTAGGAGTAGGTTGTGTACCATGTTTGGAACATATGGAAATGATAGTCCATTTACAACAGTGTGAGTGTTGTGATGTTGGAACATAGCTCCTGCATCATAGGTACCTGCGTCAGTCAAGTACAACTGATTGTACTGTAATTGGAATTCCAACGCGTCAGCGTCATAGAATTTTTTCTCAAGCTCGCCACTTCCTGAGGTCTTTTCGACCATCAGTTTTTTGTATCCATTTGCTGGATCAACAATGGCGATTCCATACATGCCTGAAAGAACATGTTGGTCCATTCCAAGTAAGTCAACTCCAGAACAGTGGTATTTGAATACACCCGCAGATTCTGCAATGTAGCAGTAAGTCTTGGAAGTTCCAGGTAGAACTTTTCCAAAATTTGCTGATGACATTTGAGATGCGTGCATATCATTTCCGTGTGCAGTAACTTCATCTGATGGGATTGTGAGTGTCATCTTAATGACATCGCCCTGTGTTACTCGCACAGTTGGTCCTGGAATTTGTTGACTAAAGGTCATTGCAGAATAAGTCTTTGGACTATCTGCTGTGTGACCTAATACTGGTAGATCAACACTTTCGCCAGTTAGTTGAAAGTCATGTACCATACGACCAGAATTTTCTAGTGCACCACAATCAGTTTCTGCAAAAGCTTGTGGCATTACTAGTTCTAATCCGCCCATATCGTGGATCTTTTGCATCAAGTCGTCTTTGGTACTTGATGCTTCTAATGTAGTTCCGCCGATTTGGGTTTGTGTGTATGTGCTTCCGAATAGCGTAGCACTAACTATTGCAACTGCTGCAATAGTGAATAACATGCTGTAACGCTTATTCATTGGATTCGGTTCGATCCATAGCTTATATAATAATTCCCATTATTTTCAAAAAATAAAGTTGGAATTTTTGTAGAAAAAGAATGAATAATAGCAATTCTAAGGGAATTTGATTTGAAATTTAGAATAGATAGAGATTCGTTAGGAGATGTAAAAATCCCATCTGATGCCTATTATGGTCCTTTTACAGGCAGGGCTCTAAAGCAGTATCATGTGACTGGAAATAGGTCTCATCCTAATTTGGTAAATGCCTTTGTGATGGTCAAGAGGTCAGCTGCTCTTGCTAACATCAAAGTTGGCGCCATTGACAAAAAACTAGGGATGGCAATTATCAATGCATGTGACAAAATTTTAGCTGGAAAATTTCTTGATCAATTTGTAGTAGATGCAATAAACTCTGGCGCTGGAACTGCATTTAACATGAATACTAATGAGGTGATAGCCAATATTGCTCTCATAGGTTTAGGAAAAAAGAAAGGACAGTATGAGCATCTTCATCCAAACGATCATGTAAACATGTCACAGTCTAGTAATGATACATTTCCAACTGCTATGCATGTTGCAATCCTAATGAATCTCAAAAAAACTATTCCTGCGATAGATGGTCTGATAAAATCATTAAGCCGAAAAGCAAAAGAGTTTTCAAACTTTAAAAAAATTGGTAGGACTCACCTAATGGATGCATTACCAGTAACTTTAGGCAGTGAGTTTGGAGCATATGCAACCTCCATTACTAAAGCCAAAATTTTCCTAGTTGGTGCAAGTAAAGAATTAGAATATGTTGCACTTGGAGGCACAGCAGTTGGAACTGGAGCAAATGCTCCAAGGGGGTATAGAAAATTTGCAATTACACAACTTGCAAACATTTCAAAACTTCCACTAAAACCTGAAAAGGATATGCAGTATTCCTTACAAAGTAAATTTGCAGTAGCTACTGTCTCATCAGCACTACGAAATTTGGCTCTAGAGATCAACAAACTTGCAAATGATATTAGATTAATGGCATCAGGACCTGTTGCTGGAATGTCAGAAATTGGAATTCCTGCAGTACATGCAGGTTCATCAATAATGCCTGGAAAGGTAAACCCATCTCTTGCCGAATGTATGAATATGATTTGTTTTAATATTTTAGGAAATGATACTGCAGTTTCATATGCTGCGCAAAGCGGGCAGTTTGAATTGAATGTAATGTTACCAGGGATGTTAAAGTGTATTTTAGAGTCAACAGATATGTTAAACAATTTTCTTCCGATATTTTCTGCAAATCTAATTGATGGACTAACTGCAAATAAGGAAAAATTACTAAAAAATATCGAAAACAATCCAGTAATTGTTACATTACTTGCTCCAAAAATTGGATACCTAAAATCAGCAGAGCTGTTCAAGGAATCATTGAAAACTGGAAAGACCATTAGAGAATTGGTCATATCAAAGAAATTATTGACTGTAAAAGAAATCAATTCTCTTTTAGGATGAAATACTAGATGGCAAAAATCTGGGTAGAAGCTTATGGATGCTCTGCTAGTTTTGCAGATTCTGAGATGATTTCAGGTCTGATTGTAAATGGTGGGCATACTCTTGCCGCCAATTCTTCAGATTCGGATTTGAACCTAATCGTAACTTGTTCAGTAAAGGATGCTACTGCAAACAAAATGGTTAATAGAATAAAAAATCTCAAATCAAAACCACTAGTAGTTGCTGGCTGTTTACCAAAAGCAGAGCAAAAAACGGTAGAAAAATTTTCCCAAAATGCCAGTTTATTGGGGCCAAATTCTTTGGGAAAAACCCTAGAGGTGATTAGCACAACTCTGAGTGGAGGCAGGATGATACAGCTTGAAGACTCTGATTTGTCCAAAATTGGGCTTCCTAAGGTGAGGCTCAATCCTGCCGTAGGTATTGTTGAGATAGCAAGTGGTTGTATGAGTGAATGTACATTCTGTCAAACAAAATTATCAAAAGGAGATTTACAAAGTTATAGGATAGGAGATATCGTCAGGCAGGTAGCAACAGAGATTAAAGATGGGTGTAAAGAGGTATGGCTTACCTCTACTGACAATGGTTGCTATGGACTAGACATTGGAGAAGATTTGTCTTCTTTAATTAATGCGGTTATAGAGATTCCTTCTAGCTTCAAAATTAGAGTTGGGATGATGAACCCAATGTACATGCCAAGAATTCGTGAAGGTCTTCTCAAATCATTCGATAATGACAAAGTCTTCAAATTTCTTCATATTCCTGTACAGAGTGGAAGTGACAAAGTGCTCAATGATATGAAGCGTGGGCATACTGCAAAAACCTTTACGGATGTGGTATACAAATTTAGGAAGAAATTTTCTAAATTCACCATAGCCACAGACATAATTGTTGGATTTCCCTCAGAAACTGAAGAAGATTTCAAACAAACTATTGATTTGTTAAATGATACAAGGCCAGATATTGTTAATCTTTCTAGATACAGCTCTCGCCCGGGAACCAAAGCCGCAGACTATACCCAAATTGATGTTTCAGAAGTTAAACGTAGAAGTAAAATAGTATTTGATGTTTCAAGCCAGATCTCATTTGAAAATAATCTAAAATGGATAGGCTGGAAGGGAGATGTATTATTTGATGAAAGATCTGAGACAGGCATACAGGGAAGAAACTTTGCCTACAAATCAATTCTAGTTAAAGACAAAGTTGAGATCTGTGAAGTGCATCAAGTGGAAATAATTGATGCCACTAAACATAGCCTAATAGGAAAGATCGCAAGTTAAAATTTTTAGATCTGAAATTGGATTAAAGCTACGTAAGAAGGTTTTTTATCGTATTTGATAGAATAGGATAATGAACTTTCAGATATCAGAACCAATTCTAATTGTAGGCATAGGTGGAGTTGGAACAAAATTAGCCACCAAAGCAAAAGAATTCCTCAATTCTGATTGCCTTTTGATAAGTAATGACCAAAAAGACCTGAATTCTGATTGTAACTCAATTAGTATATCCACTAAATCTGTGTTAAATCCCTCTGTTCAACTAATCAGGGGTTCAACATACCAAGTTTCTGAGAATATAAAAAAGGAGGTTTCAAGATACTCCACCATAGTTATTCTTGCAAATTTGGCTGGTAAAGCAGGTGCTGCAATAGCTCCTGTGATATCTCATTTATGCAACGAAGAAAACAAAAATGTAATTTCTTTTGCAATAATGCCTTTCAAATTTGAAAAAGATAGAATATTTCAATCAGGTATTTCGTTAAAACGACTCAGAGAGTATTCTGGATGCACAGTAGTACTAGATAATGATGCTTTACTAGACAGTAATCCAGATTTGAGTCCCACTGCTTGTCACAAAATCTCAAATGAGGCAATCTTTAAGGTAATTAGCTCATTAGGAACTACATCAATTCCTGAAGAGACTAACATTTTGTCCACAAGTAAGGATGTTCAAAATGTAGAAGAGTCATTGAAAGATTCGCTAAGAATGCTCTATGAGGATGCACCGCCAAGTAGTGTAAAGCGTTCCATACTCTATGTTCTTGGAGGAAATAATGTTGCTGTAGGAGTACTAAACTCTATTACAAATATTGCAAGCAGTGTTTTTAGTCAAGAGAGTACAAGTGTTATCTCCTCAATTAGCACTGCCGAAAAATCCAAAGTCATCATGCTATCTTCTGTCCAAGGTGAGACACATTTTGATAGATATGATCCCTTGGGAGTCATTTCCAAAGAAAATACTCTTGATTGGGAACAACCTGAATGCAGTATTGACTGTGAACTTGAATTATATCAATTAGAATAAAATAATTTTATTTAGACTTCTTTTTTGGCTTATCTTTTTTACTTGCTGCCTTTTTTGAATCCTTTGATTTTGGTTTTGATTCTTTAGGTTTTGGTTTTAATTCTTTAGTCTTTGGTGTTGGTTCTTTAGCTTTTGGTGTTGGTTCCTCTTTTACTTCACTTGTTTCTATTTTCTTAGTTTCAGGTTCTGGTTTTTCCTCTACTGCAGGTGTTTTCTTTTCTTTGGTTGGTTTTACAGCTTCTTCTATTTCCTTTTCATATGGAGAAACTAAAACAAAACCTTCATCTGTTTTTGTCATTCTGACTCTAATTTTTCTAGGAGGATGTTTTATTCCACGCTTCCAGATCTGATGATTAACAGCTTCTTCAATCTTGATTTCTTCGGTTTTCATATGATGTCTAGCATATTCTTTTACCATATTGACTGCTCTTTTTGCTCTTTGATTATTTGGTGAGAGTAATACCTTTCCCAAGTTTATTGTATAGACACGTTCAAGTTCCTGTGACATTTAACCAACCTCTACGTCTGTTGATCTCCAAGATCTCCTCTTTGGATTTGTTCGAACTGATCTCTTGGTTCTTAAAATAACCCAAGCTGGAACAGAAGAGGCTTGTTTTTGTTTTTTCATTAATCGATTCTTCCTTCCAGAATGCTTGTGTGCTGCCATAAAAATTCAGGCAAGTCAAGCTCTTTTTAAATGAATCTCATATTGCTAAACGATTTACAAGTTGTTTTAAGATCCTTGCGGAAGCACCCCAAACAATTTTGTCATTATAGGTAAATGTATACATCTCTTGAATTGATTTGTGATTTGGATCAGGGTCATCATCTAGAGTTTGCAATAACGGAATCATTGGTATATGCAACATTAACTCGACTTCAGAATTAGTTTTAAGTTGAGGAATCTTATCAATGATACAAACAAATGGAGTAATGGTATAGCCAGCAGTTAGAGTCATTACATTGGCCAACTGACCAATTACATTATCTCTTGAAATGCTTAGACCTATCTCTTCCTCAGTTTCACGAAGTGCAGTATCTAATAAATCATGATCATCTTCTGTCCACTTGCCACCTGGAAAAGCAATTTCTCCTGCATGATTGTTCAAGTGTTTTGATTTTTCAATCATCAATAATTTTGGGTCTGAACCATAAATAATTACAAGTACAGATGAAAGCTTTGTTTTTCCATCATGTCTTGGTTCAGGAAATATTTTACTTGATAACTGAGCCTTTAGTACAGTTGTATCCATATTATAATAAAAAACATCACTCCGTTATTGATTTTATCGTTCAAAGGTTTTAATCAAGTAAATTTGAAAGCACTCTAATGACTTTACGGTACGAGATTAATCCACCTAAAATTACACAAAACTCCAATTTATCACAGGAAGATACTCTAAAATTATTAGATAAAGTAAAACTGAGAGTTTCTGAAATTAGTACTCGTTGTGATGGCATTCATTTTACCGATTCGGTTCTAGGAATTCCTAGAATTTCTCCCATAACCACTGGTACATTAATTCGAAAATCAAATCAGAAAATTGAGATAACTGCGAGTTTGCGTGTAAGGGACAAGAATCTTACTACACTTAGGCAATTAATGGATGATGCAGTATTAGGGGGATTAAATGGAGTATTGATTCTAAAAGGAGACGTATCCCCAAACGAGCAAAAAGATTCTGGATTAATCCCAAGCAGTACTGCGAAATACTTTAAGGAGTTAGGTTTTGACAAAAAAATAGATATCTTTCTATCGCTGCCAAGTAATCCTAACTTTGATAAGATCCAAAAAAAAATAGACGCCGAACCTGCAGGATTTATCACACAGGTAATTCGTTCTGCAGACGAGGTTTCAAGAATTGTTGATAAGCTCAAACCTAGTGGATTTAAAATAATTCCTTGTGTATTGTTACCTTCTGAAAAAAATGCCAAATCAGCTCAATTTCTAAAATTAGATTGGTCAGAATACAAAAATTCAGTTGAAGATTTCATAAAGCAAGTTCACCAAATTGCTGGAGAAGTGCTTATCACCTCCCCTAATGATTTCAATTATGCAAAAGAGATCCTTGGCAAATTATAGAATAAAATATTCTGCTTCTGGATGATGAACTACAATTGCTGCAGTTGACTGTTCTGGTATTATTTGACCTGATTCTGTGAGGGTCATGCCTGACTTTTCTGGTTCTAGTAATTTCCACACAAGTTTGTGTTGCATCACATCTGGACAGCTTGGATATCCCCAGCTATACCTTAGACCACGATTTGCTCCAATGTTTAATTCTGATTTTATTTTACGGTTTATCCATTCAGCCAATGCCTCTGCAAACTCTACTGCCAATCCATGTAGATAGTAGGCATCAGTATACTTGTCATGTTTATTCCATAGTTCAATGATTTCAGGAACTTTGTTTCCTACAGTAACGCATTGAAATGCAACAATGTCATCTTCTCCAAAGTAATCTGAGAGACAGAGATGTTTGTTCTTCGATGATCTAGGAAAATCAAAGATAATTTTTTCGCCACTGGGATGTTCCACTTCTAATTTCCCATCTTTGTTATGACATTTGAAATAGCCATGCACGGTTTGCGGTTCAAAAAGACTCTCATCTTTTATCCGTATTTTCCATTCTTCAAATAACTTTTTATGATCTTCTTCAGAGTCTTTTCCTGCTTTTCCTCGAAGACCCCAAGACAATTTGTATAAGGATTTCTTATCAATTAGATTCCATACCTCGCCCACGTTAATTTGTGACGACTTTAAGCGAATAGGGATGTTTAAACTCGGTGCAACAGGGGGAGTTACAGGCTTTATTGCACTATGTGGAATATCTGCAGAGCCAGTTGAGTCTTTAGAAGTTTCTTTCCACTTTTCTAATCTTTCCTTCCATGTTTTGAGAAGATCATCTTTTTCATCAGAAACTAGTTTGTCCATTGTTTTTAGTCCTTCAAACATTGTATTACAATAAAACACTCCAGACTCGTATATTCCACCTTCTTTTGCAATTCTGTTGATATAGTTAGTGTTAATAGCAGCACCACCACATAAGACAGGAATTTTCATGTTAGTTTTTCTTGCATGCTCTACAAAAAACTGCATTTGTTTTGATGTTGATACTAGTAAAGCAGATAAGCCTATTGCGTTGGGTTTGACTTCATCGATTTTTTCTAGGAATTTTTGCAATGGGACTTGCTTTCCTAAATCATAAACAGTATACCCATTATTTTCAAAAATTGTTTTTACGAGATTCTTTCCGATATCATGGACGTCACCATATACAGTTCCTAGTACCAGCTTACCTTTGCTTGTGCCTTCTTCTTTTAGCAAATATTTTTCAAGCTCAACTACAGCGGCCTTCATGCATTCAGCTGACTTTAGAACAAAAGGCAGAATCAACTCACCTGCTCCAAACTTGTCTCCAACTTCTTTCATGGCAGGAAGTAAATCCTCATTTAGAGTCTTGATGGCACCTTCATGTGTCATCTCTTTTGGCACATTAAGGATAAGAATTCCATCTTTTGCAATTAACAAATCTGTTTTTGAAATTTTTTCAGCAATAGCTGTAACTACATCCTTTTGTATTCCGTCCTTTAGACGATTAACAATTCTAAAGTTTGATTTTTTTCCTGCATTCCATGAAGGATCAATGTCAACCTTTTTGGAAGCAAAACCAGCTTGAGTGCCTGCTTTTTCAATGTGTATGATAAGATCTGAAAGAGCATTTGGTTGTTTATTAAAAATGAGATCTTCGGCTAGTTTTTTCTCTTTTTCATCAATTTCACCATACGGAATGATTTCTTTGGCATTAACTATAGCACAGTCAAGGCCTGCTTTGACTGCATGATACAAAAATACTGAGTTTAGAATTTTTCTTGCATATGGAGTCAGTCCAAAGCTGATATTGCTAAGACCAAGGACAGTATACGAACGTGGTAATTTTTCTTTGACTAGTTTTATTCCTTCTAATGTGTTTTTGCCAGCGTCTAAAAATTCAGCCTCTCCAGTAGCTAGAGTAAAAGTTAGTACATCGAAGATGAATTGTTCTGGTTTTAATCCATATTGTTTTCCTGTTTCTAGCAAAAGTTCAGCTGTTTGTAATTTTTCTTGAGGAGTCTTTGCCATTCCTTTAGGACCAATACATAGTGCGATAGCTGGAACGCCATATTTTGCCATCAGTGGTGCTAATTTTTTAAAACGTGTACCATCCCCTTCCAGATTTATTGAATTAATTATTGGTCTTCCAGGAATTTGTTCAATTGCCGATTTTATCACGTCGGGATCTGTAGAATCAATTACAAGTGGTGCATCAACTTCTAAACTGATTTTTTTTACAAGTTTTAGCATAAACTCTTTTTCATCAGCTCGTTCAGTTGTTGCAACACATACATCAATACAATGTGCTCCCTCCTCTACCTGTGTTCTAGCTAAATCAACTAGCCCATCAAAGTCATCATTTAGTACCATCTGTTTTGCTTTCCGTGAACCTTGGGTGTTTACTCGCTCACCAATGATCAGTGGTGGTGGCAACTGCTTTAGCTCAACTGCCTTTAATGCAGAACTAACTCTCGGAATACTCAATGTTATCTATTATTGCGATTTTTCTAAATACTTAACCCTAATTGGATTAAGCTTTTTCATCAATTACTTTCCTGAGTGCAGCTATATGTTGAGGATTTGTTCCGCAGCATCCACCTATTATTCGGATTTTTCCATATTTTGAAATAAAATCTTTTAATGCCTTTGCCATGTCATCTGGAGTCATTTTGTATTCTGCGTGTCCTCCAACATTTTCTGGCATTCCTGCATTTGGGACAACAAGTAATTTGTGTGTATTTTGTTCGTTTAGCCACCTTATACTTGGAGTCATTTCAATTGGTCCTGTAGAACAATTCAATCCAAAGACGTCAATTCCCATATCTGAAACTGTAGTGTATGCAGCTTGAATGTTAGTTCCAAGTAACATTTTTCCGTATTGGTCAAGAGTGGTATTTGCAATTATTGGAACTTTTTTTCCGGTTTTTTGTATAGCATTATGACATCCTTCTATTGCAATCTTTACTTCTAAGATGTCTTGGCTTGTTTCAATCAGTAATGCATCTACCCCACCAAGGATTAGACCTTCTGCTTGTAGTTCAAATGCTTGTCTTATTTCGTCAAGTGGTATTTGTCCAAGATCTGGATCATTTGAGCTTGGTAAAAATCCAGTAGGACCCATCGAACCAATTACATAGCGGGGTTTGTCAGTAAATTTGGAAGCTACTTCAACTGCAAGCTTTGCAATCTTTTTATTAAATTCCACTGTTTGGTTTCCAAATCCATATTCGTCTAGTTTTAATTTGTTTGAACCAAATGAGTTTGTTTCTATACAGTCTGCTCCAGCTTCAAGATAACTTGTATGAATTTTTTTTATCCATTCTGGTCTTGTTAAAACCAAACCATCGTTGAACCCATCTTTACCATTTGGAAAGTCTTCTGGTTTTGGGTTAAATTTTTGTATCTCGGTTCCCATCGCTCCATCAAAAAGAAGAATCTTTTTTTCTAACGCTTCTAAAAGTGGTTCTTTATTAGTCAAATCTTTAACTCATTTTATGTTATTCTCAAGTTTAATTTATTTGCAAAGTGCATCGATTTCACATTTGTGTGAATTTCTGAGCAGCATATTTCAAATTAGGTGGTAAATTAAGGATTTTTAGCTATAATGCAACAGATTAGCATAAATAATTTAGTTAGAAGTACAACTTTTTTTCAACATGCAGGCATTGCAATAATCTTTATTTTCATGCCTATAATCGCAAGAGGTGTAACTGATTCTCTTTTTGAGGTTGGAATAATTGTAGCCTCATTTAGTTTTGCACAAATTCTATCAGAGATTTATTTTGGAAGAATTTCAGACAGGAGAGGAACAAGACTACTCTTTATTCGTGCGGGATTTGTAGGATGCGCCATTACTTTTGGTTTGCAGTACTTGGCTACCGATACTTTATTCCTAATGTTAGCCAGACTTGGGGCTGGCGTAGCAAGTGGCATCATGATTCCTGCAATGATTGCCTACACCTACGAGACTGGAAAAGAAAAAGCTAAAGTGGCCTCTGTGATTTCATTTCACGCACTTGGATGGTTAGTTGGAATAGTTGCAGCTGGCATAGTAAATGATGAACGATTAATTTTCTTGATAAGTGCAGGGTTTTTTTTAGCTGGATTAGCTGTCTCGACTAGGTTACCTAATATTGTTTTAAAAAAGGAACTAGAGCCTGGAACCATAAAAAAAATTATTTCAAAAAACAGATTTTTGTTTTTGTCATTATTAATGAGACACGTAGGGGCAGCTTCAGTTTGGACAATTCTTCCAATAATGTTGATGGAACAGATGGGTGCTCAGCTCTATGAAATTTCAATAGTGTATGTTGCAAACACCCTGACGTCATTTGTAATAATGAGTTTGATGGCAAGCAGGATCAAAATTAGAAATATTACAAAATTCAAAATTGGAATTGGGCTAACGACATTTGTTTTCATTGGACTGATGCTAATTACGGAATGGTGGATGGCCATACCATTTATGGCACTAGTTGGCGCCACCTGGGCATTTCTCTTCATAGGTGGAAACTTTTACCTTATGGAAAATTATCCAAAATCAACATCAACTAGTATTTTCAGCTCAACTCTTTCTATTGCAACTGTCATAGGGCCAGTAATTGCAGGAGCACTTGCTTTTTATTTTGAATATGTATCTGTGATGTACTTTGCAATTGCTATAATTATTTGCGGATTTTTTATTTCATTGAAGATTAAGGAATAATTTGGGTTTTGTTCATGTGAACGCCTATTCAGTTCATTTCTTATGGTATCTGTTCGAGTCCTTTTTCTTCTAAAACTTCGTTAAGTAGTTTCAGATCATATATCTTTGAAATGTCGGGTCTAGTATCTCCCAGGAATCCTATATCAAAGGCATCACTGGCAGATTTGAAAAGAGATTCTTTTACAGGATCGTATGTTATCTCCATTCTTGAAAATGCTTCTTGTAATTCATCTTCAGGAATTGTCTTACTTGTAATCTTTTCTAGTTCTGCATTGAAAACTTTGAAGGATTCCTCTTTATTTTGATTTATCCATTGTGTTTGGTCTACATGTGCAACAAGTAATTTCTTTATTACATCTGGATGGTTTTGCAGATATTTTGTGCTAACTACAATGTGGGCAGTTACAAACTTGCCTTGAGGCCACAAGTCCCTCTCATCAACGAAAATTCTACTATTTGCTTCTTTGATTATCTTTGCCCCCCAAGGTTCTGGCACCCATGCACCATCAATTTCTTTTTTTAACATTAAAGTTAGAATGTCCGCATTCTTTACTGGAATTACTTCTACATTGCCACCATTTTCAGTAGTTTTGTATCCATTTTTGAGTAAATATGCTCTCAGTGCTACATCCTGAGTATTACCAAGTTGAGGAGAAGAAAATTTTTTGCCAGAAAAATCTTCAACTGAATTTATTCCTGCATCATTTCTAACAACAAAAACTGCCCCCCCGCTTGCCGCACCTGAAATTATGCGTAAAGATTCCCCGTCAGATTTTATGTAACCGTTTATGGCAGGGTTAGGACCTATGTAAGTAACATCTATTTGATTTGCAAATAATGCCTCAATTGCTGACGGGCCAGCGTTAAAGATTTGTGGTTCAACTTTCACATTGCCCAATGCTTTTTGAAAATTTCCGTTTCCCAGTCCTATGACTGCTTGGGCATGGTTAATGTTTGGAAAATATCCAATTCTTACAACATCTGCCGTTGTAGTTGTGTCATTTAGCGAGAAAAGAGATTCTGAATTTGAAGCAAGTGAAACTGCTATTACGCTAGCGATAATTGCTCCTGCTATTGCAAATTTTATTTTTGGATTCATAGATTATCTATCACTACTTAATCCCCATCTTGATCTTACTTTTTCCTCTAGCTTAAACAACAAAAGCCTATCAACTAAAAGCCCAATTGTAAATATGGTAATCATGCTAGCAATTACTAGCCCCATGTCTTGAAATTCTCTTCCAACAGACAAAATGTGTCCTAGCCCAACTATCGACATGAGTATCTCAGCACCTATAATTGCGTGCCAAGCAAATGACCAGCCCTGTCTTATTCCTATAATTAGTGACGGTGTTGCAGCAGGTATTGTGAGGTGCAAGAAAAGTGAAAGTCCCTTTGCGCCCATATTTCTTGCTGCATCTATGTAGATGGGAGGAATGTTTCTGACACTACTATAAGTTGAGATTGTGATAGAGAAAATGGAACTCATTATTACCACAAATAAGATTCCTGCATCATTAAATCCAATCAATAAAATTGAAAATGGTACCCATGCAATACTCGGAAAAGACAAAAGACCAGCAGAAAATGAACTCATCGTCTTACCAAATCCCTTGAATTTGATCATTGCAAGTCCTATTACAGTTCCTAATGCAATAGAAATTAGAAATCCAATAACTAGTCTTCCTAAAGTTATACCTATGCCCTTGAATAGCGTATAATTCAAAATAACCTCTGCAAAAGATTCTGCAACAGCATATGGAGATGGCAGAGATACCTTTGGCCAAATACCTAAGACAAATACAAGCTGCCAAATCCCAATAAACACTGCAAAAAACAATACTGCGTTAGCAACATCGTCTAGATCTATTTTCATGGTTTATTTTTGCTACCCGCCTTAACTTCTGGTTTGAGTTCCTTCATGACATCTTGCTGAAATTTAGCTAAATTTTGATCTTCAACAAGACGAGGTCGACGGTAATCAATAACTACCTCTTTTTTTACAACAGAAGGTCTGTTACTAAAGACTACGACTTTGGTACCTAGAACAACCGCTTCTGCTACATTATGTGTAACAAAAATTATTGTTTTTTTGGTTCTTTCCCAAATCAGTTGCATTTCAACTAAAAGCAAATCTCTTGTTTGTGCATCCAATGCTGCAAATGGTTCATCCATTAAAAGTACGTCAGGATCCATTGCTAATGCTCTTGCGATAGCCACTCGTTGTTTCATACCAGTTGAAAGCTGGTACGTGTAAGAATTTGCAAACTTTGTAAGTTGCATCATGTCCAGATATCTTGACGATATTTCTCTTCGTTCATCCTTTGGAACGCCTGCCATTTTTAGTCCAAACTCCACATTGTCAGATACAGTTAACCATGGAAACAATGCTCCCTCTTGAAAAACCAAAATTCGTTCAGGACTAGTTGTATTAACTGGTTTTCCGTCAAATAGTACTTCTCCTTCTTCTTTAGTCTCTAAACCAGAGACGATCCTCAAAAATGTAGACTTGCCACATCCTGATGGTCCTACTATGCATACAAATTCCCCAGCTTCTACTTTGAGATTAATTCCATCTAATGCCTTTATTCGATGATTTTCATGTTGAAAGTATTTTGTGATGTTTTTGGCCTCAAGTTTCGTCAATTGAAAATCTCCTGCGTATAGCATAAAATGTTCATAAAACACCGTTATAATCGATAGATAAAAAATATTCGGATTTTAGCTCAAGCTAGTAGGAAATTTTCTTGTTCAAAAAATGAATTTTAATTCTAATCTTAGTATTTTGATGATTTCAAGCAAGATAACACAAAAAATAAAAGTACAGATACAGTCACTGAGCTGCCCTATGACACAAAAAGCTATACTGGCATTCTCTGGTGGACTGGACACATCAGTAGTGGTAAAGTATCTCCAAGAAAAACATGGTATGGATGTCGTCACCGTTACAGTTGATGTTGGACAGGGAGATAACCTAAATACAATAGCTGCCAAGGCAAAAAAGCTTGGAGTAAAAAAACATTATAACATTGATGCAAAAAAAGAATTTGTTACAAAATATATTTTTCCTTCAATAAAGGCTAATGCGTTATATCAAAAAAAATATTGCCTTGCTACAGCTCTTGCTCGACCATTAATTGCAAATAAAGTTCTTGAAATTGCAAAAAAAGAAAAAGTAACAGCTCTTGCACATGGTTGCTCTGGAAAAGGAAATGATCAAGTTAGGTTTGACATTACAATGCGTGCTGGATCAAATCTTCCAATTATTGCACCAATAAGGGATATGAATTTGGATCGAACAACAGAATTAGCGTTTGCAAAAAAACATGGAATAAAAATTGATACTGTAGCCAAAAAATTCAGCATAGATCAGAATCTATGGGGAAGGGCAATTGAAGGTGGAGTATTAGAAGACGCATTCAAGGAACCTCCTGATGATGCATTTATTTGGGTCAAGACAAAAAATTTACCTGCAAAACCAAGCTATCTTGAAATAAAATTTGAAAAAGGGGTTCCAGTAGCAGTTGATGGAAAGCCCAAGGATCCGGTTCAATTAATTGAGTATATCAACAAAAAAGCAGGAGCTTCTGGGATAGGAATTGTAGATCATATAGAAGATAGAGTAGTTGGGATAAAATCACGTGAAGTTTACGAAACTCCAGCAGCAACTTGTCTTATTGAAGCGCATTCTGATTTAGAAAAAATGGTACATACCAAACATGAAACGAAATTCAAATCCATTGTAGATGATGAATGGTCATGGCTAGTATATTCTGGATTGTGGGAAGATCCATTAAAGAGGGATCTGGATTCATTTATCGATCACACTCAAAAATATGTTAGTGGGACAGTAAAAATCAAAATGTATAAAGGAAGTTTACGCGTAGTAGGACGAAAATCTAGGTATTCATTGTATAGCCGTGACATTGCAACTTATGGAAAAGATTCTACCTTCGATCAAAAATTAGCTAAAGGGTTCGTTGAATTGTGGGGAATGCAGTCAACAGAAGCTAATAAATTACATAAGAATCGGTGAATGAAATCGATGAACTGTCCCGAATGTGATGCAAGTCTAAACATCCCTGACGACGCCTCGGTGGGAGAAATTGTCTCCTGTCCTGATTGTGGAGCAGACTTTGAGATCTCTAAAAAAGATGGCACAAAGGTCGAATTAAAACAAGCAGAAACTGTTGGCGAAGATTGGGGAGAGTAATTGTCAAAAATCGGTATCGTTTTTGACCGACTCAGGTTGGAAGAAAAGATGCTTGAAAAACAAGCAATGGAGCTTGGTCACGATACAACTATGATTGATGCTAAAATTACATATTTCAATACTGATAGTCAAAAAAATGATTTTGATTTTGGGGATGTTGTTTTAGAGCGGTGTATTAGTTACTTTAGAGGCCTTCATTTTACAGCTTGTCTTGAATTCTTAGGGGTTCCTGTAATTAACAAATTTAATGTAGCTAATAATTGTGGGGATAAGCTTATCACGTCATTACTTTTGAAAAAAAACAGGGTACCAACTCCCAAAACGTATTTTTCATTTTCAGCTGATGCTGCAAGAGAAAATCTTGAAAAAGTTGGATATCCTTTAGTGTTAAAACCGATTGTTGGCAGTTGGGGTAGAGGGGTCATGCCATTAAAAGACAAAGACACAGTAGAAGCTATGTTTGAGCTACGCGAGTTAAGTGATGATCCACATGATAGAATTTTTTATCTTCAAGAGTTAGTTAAACGACCCCCAAGAGACATTCGCGTAATTACTGTAGGTGATCGTGCCATATCTGCCATGTACAGAAAGTCATCTGGTGGTTTTAAAACAAACATTGCGTTAGGTGCAGAGCCTGAACTATGTGAAATTACTAAAGATATCGAAGATGTTTGCGCAAAGGCGTCTCAGGCAGTTGGTGGGGGAATTTTAGGCGTGGATTTGATGGAAGATGAGAAAAATGGCCTTGTAGTCCATGAAGTAAATAATACGGTAGAGTTTAAGGGATTGGCAAAAGTTTCAAAACGCAATATCCCAAAAGAAATGGTAGAATATGCCTTAAATTCTGTTAGAAAGTAATATCGCTTAATCACTGTCCCATAACCTATATCAAACCCGAAAAAATAGTGCATCTATGGAAGAGAAGAAACCCAAGGTAAGCAAATGGGATACAATGGTTCATGCGTCTTTCAGAAAAGTAGTTTCCTTTGACCTTTTGTTCTTTGGAATTGGGGTTGTAGTTGGAATGGGTATTGGCGTATATTTGATTGCTGGCCAATAAAACAAAATTCTCTGTTATAACTAGGAATTAAAGAAAAAACTTACTGCTAGGAAATAAATTATACCAATTTACGTAGATGATATCATGAAGGTAGGAATTGTAGGTGCATCGGGTTATGTTGGCGGTGAAGTGTTACGTCTACTTGTAAGTCATCCTCAAGTCGAGATAGCTATGGTGACTTCAAGACAATATGTTGGAGAATATTTACACAGGATACAACCAAGTTTGAAAGGATTTACAGATCTTACATTTTCTGAGCTTGATTATGAAAAAATGTCAGATAAATGTGATTTAGTATTTACTGCAGTTCCTCATGGAACTGCAACAGAGATTGTAAAAACATTGTATGACCGAGGAATGAAGATAATTGATCTTAGTGCAGATTATAGACTTCACAACCCAGATGATTACCAAAAATGGTATGGATGGGAACATCCTCATCCTGATTATTTATCCAAATCAGTATTTGGAGTTCCAGAAATCCATAGGGAACAAATCAAAAATGCACAACTCGTTTCGTGTCCTGGATGTATGGCAGTGACCTCACTACTTGCACTGTATCCCTTGATAGAAAATGATGTCATAGATACAGAACACATCATAGTTGATTCAAAAATTGGTTCATCAGGAGCTGGGGCTGGAGCTGGTGCAGGAACACATCACGCAATGAGATCTGGGGTTATAAGACCATACAAACCTGCAAAGCACAGACACACGGGAGAAATTGAACAAGAGCTTAGCGAAGTTGCTGGAAAAAAGATCAAAGTGTCAATGAGTCCTCATGCAGTTGACATTGTTAGAGGAATACTTTGTACAAACCATACTTTTCTAACAAAGAAACTTGATGAGAAGGATGTATGGAAGATTTATCGTGAAAAATACCAGAATGAAAAATTCATTCGATTAATTCGTGACAAGAAAGGATTTTACAAATTCCCTGATCCCAAGTTTGTTGTGGGTTCAAACTTTTGTGACATTGGGTTTGATCTTGACCCAGACAACAACAGACTTGTTGCATTATCTGCATCAGACAATTTGATGAAGGGTGCAGCTGGTTCTGCTATACAAAACATGAATGTAATGTCAGGTTTTGATGAGACAGAAGGAATTATGTACACGCCACTGACTCCAGTATAGCTATGATTACAATTAAGATAGGTGGGAGCGTAGTAGATAATCTACATCCCACAACAATTTCAGATATTAAAAAAATTGTAGAGCAAGAAGGAGTAGTATTAGTTCATGGTGGAGGAAAGGAAGTTACAAAAGTTTCTAAAGAGCTAGGAAAAGAACCAAAGTTTGTTGTATCACCTGGTGGAATAAAGAGTAGATATACTGACAAAGAAACAGCAGAGATTTTTACTATGGTAATGTCAGGCAAAATAAATAAAACAATTGTTTGTATGTTGCAAAAAAATGGAATTAATGCAATAGGACTTTCAGGTATTGATGGAAAGATAATTCAAGCAGAGAGAAAAAAGAAACTCCTCATAGTTAACGAGAAGGGAAGAAAACAAGCAATTGATGGCGGATATACAGGTAAGATAACAAATGTTAATGCTTCTCTTTTAAAATTACTCCTTGAACAAGGATATACTCCAGTAATATCTCCAATCGCAATAAGTGAAGAATTTGAGTTCCTTAATGTAGATGGGGATAGGGCAGCAGCTTATGTTGCAGGAAAGATTCAAAGTGACAAAGTTTTGTTCCTAACAAATGTTGATGGATTATTGATGGATGAAAAATTAGTAAAGAGTCTGACTCTTGATGAAGCAAAAGCGATTTTACCTAAGATTGGATTTGGAATGGAAAAAAAGATCCTAGCTGCTACTGAAGCATTAGATATGGGAGTAAAAGAGGCATTAATTGCAAATGGACAAAGAGAAAATCCTATATCAGCAGCTATTGCTCATGATAAATGCACGGTAATTCAAAAATGACGGAAGAGCAATTCACTGGAAATCTGTATCAGAGGTTTCCAGTTACAATAGAGAGGGGATTGGGGTCTCATGTTTGGGATGTAAATGGTAAAGAGTACATAGATTGTATGGGGGGATATGGAGTGGCATTAGTAGGTCATCGAAACGAACGTGTTGTTAATGCAATAAAATCACAACTTGAAAAAATAATTACGGTTCATAGCTCGCTGTACAACAAAACCAGAGAGAAGTTCCTTGAAAATTTAATCAGTATTGCTCCAAAGAGTTTATCTCAAGTTCATTTAAACAACAGCGGTGCAGAAGCAATCGAAGCTGCAATAAAGTTTGCAAGAAAATTTACTCAGAAAAAGGGAATGATTGCAATGAACGGTTCATATCATGGAAAATCTATGGGGGCATTATCACTTACCTTTAATCCAAAGTATAGGAAGGAGTTTGAACCACTAGTAGAGAAGGTTTCGTTTTCTCCTTTTGGAGATATTGATGCATTACGTTCTAAAATTGATGATGATACAGGTTTTGTAATTTTAGAACCAATCCAAGGGGAAAGCGGTATTCATGTAGCGCCAGATGGATTTTTACAAGATGTTAGAAAACTTTGTGATGAACGTGGTATTCTTCTAATTTTTGACGAAATTCAATCAGGATTTGGTCGAACAGGACGAATGTGGGCAGGAGAACACTGGAATACAACACCAGACATAATGTGTCTTGCAAAAGGAATTGCAGGAGGAATACCAATGGGTGCAACACTAGTCAGACCAGATATTCTTGCTTGTATGAAAAAAGGAGAGCATTCATCTACTTTTGGTGGCAATCCTGTGTCATGTGCAGCTGGAACAGCTGCAATTCAAGCACTAACACAAGATGGTTTAATTCAGAATGCAGAAAAGATGGGTAAAAAATTCCGAGATGGATTAGAACTGCTAAAAGATAAGCATAAAATAATTCGGGAAATACGTGGCAAAGGCCTTATGATTGGAATAGAATTAAAGTTCGAAGTAAAAGATATTCTTATGGATGGTATTGAAAAAGGCGTACTGCTGTTATATTCAGGCCGAAATATTATCAGATTGTTACCTCCACTAGTTATATCAGAAGATGATATTACGAAGGTTTTAGAAACATTAGATATATTATTTAGTGCTGAGGAAAAAAGGAATCATGTATAGAGATAATATTGATGAAAAAATAATAGAATTTTTGAAAAATGATTCTAGGGAATCATTTGTAGATATTGGAAAAAAACTAAAATTATCAGAGTCTGCAGTGCGTAGAAGAGTAAAAAATTTAGTTGATAGTGGTACGATAAAAAAATTTACAGTGGAGGTTGGAGAAGGAAATGCCACAAGTGCGATTGTTTTAATTTCAGTGGAATCCTCAATGGATACATCCAAAGTTTCCTCAAAACTTACCAAACTGCCTGGAGTAAGAACTGTCTATGAAATAACTGGTCAATATGACATTACAGTAGTTATTAGTGCTCCAAATATTACTGAGATAAACGGGTGTATTGATGCATTACGAAAGATACCTGGTGTTTCTGATACCAATACGGTAATTATTCTTAGAACAGTCACATAAAACGAGATTCGGATAATATTTTTTATTATTAACTAATACAGGATCAAATAATTTAAATTTCGACGAGTTTAGTACGGATATGTTTATATTCTATGTTTTTTACACCTAAATTCGCAATGAATGATCCGAATTATTATGCAAACCAATACAATGCATACGACAAGAAACCAAAAAAAATACGTATCTTAGATAGCACGTTACGTGAAGGTGAACAACATCCAGGTGTTTCTTTTACCAACAAACAAAGAATACAGATAGCATGGATGCTTGATTATTTTGGAGTTGATCAAATTGAAATTTCACCGGTGGTATCAAAGGATCACTTTGAATCTACTAAAACAATAATCAAACAAGGCTTAAAAGCAGATATTGTTTCACATGGAAGGGCATTAAAAGAAGACATTGACGTATCGTTAAGATGTGACGCTACATGGACTGCAGCTTATCTAGGAATTTCTGATATACATCTTAAAGATAAGTTAAGAATTACACGTCAAGAAGCACTAAAAAGAGCAGTAGAAACTGTCGAATATGCAAAGTCACATGGTCTTAAAATTAGATTTACCGTGGAAGACGGTAGCAGAGCTGAACCAAAGTTTTTACTTCAAGTTTGTAAAGCAATTAAAGACGCAGGAGTAGATAGAATTAGTCTACCTGATACAGTTGGAATAATGAGACCTATTGGCATGTATAATTTTGTACAAACTGTTCGCAAAGAAATTGATGTGCCACTAGATGCACATGTTCATAATGATATTGGTTTTGCATTAGCTAATGCATTTGCTGCTTGTGATGCAGGGGCAGATCAAATTCATACAACAATTGATGGTATAGGAGAAAGGACTGGGATTCCATCTCTTGCAGAAACTGCAGTAGCACTTACATATTTGTACAAATCTTCTAATGATTTTAGATTAGATATGTTAATGGATCTTTCAAGACTTATCGAACAATACACTTCAATAAAACCATATGACTCTAAACCAATAGTTGGGTCATCTGCATACAAACACAAGGCAGGTACTCACTTAGCAGCAATACTAAAAAATCCTGCAGCATACGAACCTATTCCACCAAAAGTTGTAGGAAATAGACGAAGAATAGTTTTTGGGGAATTAGCAGGAAAAACTGGAGCCGCCTATCTTATGTCTCTTTTAGGTCTCAAAAAAGATGATGCCGGTGCAAAAGAGGTAGCCTTGGGCCTCAAAAACCTTCGAATGGGAGACCTAATTGAAATCCCGCTAGAAGACAGGCTTGAAAGAAAGATAATTAATGACAAAGAAGGAAACGAGTAGAGGAAACAAGATGACTAAATGTCCTGAATGTGATGCAAATATTTCTATTCCAGGCGATGCTCTGGAAGGAGAAATCATAACCTGCCCCGATTGTGGAGCAAGCTTTGAACTAGCCAAGGGAGCAGAGGGATTTGATCTAAAACCTGCTCAGACGGTTGGAGAGGACTGGGGGCAGTGACCCCTGAAATTACTGTTCTTTACGATACCATCCGATGGGAAGAAAAGGCACTCCTAGAAGCTGGTAAAAAAAAGAACACGAGTCTTCAGATGTTAGATTGTAAAAAATTATCGTTAGATCTGGACAAAAAACCAGATGATTATGGAATAGTTTTACAAAGATGTGTAAGCTATTACAGAAATTTACACTCCACTGCTGGATTAGAGGGAATGGGAGTAAATGTCGTAAATTGTCTTAACACTGGAATTTTTGCTGGCAATAAACTATTCACACATATGCTCTTAAAAAAACATGGAATTGCTACTCCATTTGCAACTGTTTCGTTTTCTAAAGATGCTGCACTTGAAACATTAGAGAAACATGGATATCCTCAAGTAATAAAGCCAACAGTTGGGAGTTGGGGCAGAATGGTTTCTAAAATTAATGACAGTGATTCGGCAGAAGGAATTATTGAAACTAGGGAAAAGATGTATCCAATTTATCAAATTCATTATCTAGAAGAATTTGTTCAACGACCTCCACGAGACATTAGAGCAATTGTGGTTGGGGATAAAGTAGTTGCTGCAATTTACAGAAGTTCTGGAAATGGTTCTTGGAAAACTAACATGGCTCTAGGCGGAGTTGCTGAGAAATGCAAAGTTTCTAATGAGATGGAAGATATATGTATCAGAGCAAAAAATGCAGTTCAAGGACAAATAGTAGGAGTAGATTTGATGGAAAGTAAGGATAAAGGATTACTAGTTCACGAAATAAACAATACAACAGAATACAAGAATACTGTTAGAGTTTGTGGAGTAGATATTCCATCATTAATGATAGACCATGTATTAAATTTGTCAAAGTAAGAAATGAATACCTCTTTTACAGTCACCCCCAGATTTTGCATAAAGATGCTAGAAAAGGCACTTAGGTTATACACGCCTTCACTTGGCGAAAAGCCATTGGCAGATTTTCTTGCAGACAAGTGCGATGATCTAAGCTTTGATGATATACGTATTGATGAAGTAGGTAATTTGATTGCTTCAAAAGGTTCTGGTTTACCAAGAATTCTTTTGTGTGGACATATGGATACAGTGCCTGGTAAAATTAAGGTAAGAAAAGAAGGTGATTGGTTATACGGACGTG
>Ga0209542_10003724_pt1 | contig 32258 bp, 26 predicted proteins | sample RifCSPhighO2_01_FD_184028 | JGI IMG/M metagenome (GOLD analysis project Ga0209542, IMG submission 184028) | Soil microbial communities from Rifle, Colorado - Rifle CSP2_plank highO2_0.1 (SPAdes) (version 2) | ecosystem: Environmental > Terrestrial > Deep subsurface > Rock core/Sediment ... | reverse complement strand
CTCCCTGATTCCCCGAAACTCCCTGAATATAAAGTTGAGGTTAAAAACGTCAACTCGTTTAAATTCATCAAAAAAGCCATCGATTTCGAAATCACGCGTCAATCACGCCTCCTCGATTCCGGCGCTACTCCCGCGCAGGAAACCCGGGGCTTTTCCGAGGCCAAAGGCGAAACTGTCAGCCAGCGCTCCAAAGAACAGGCCCATGATTATCGCTACTTCCCCGAGCCCGATATTCCTCCACTGCAATTTACATCGGAGCAAATTGCCAAATGGCGCTCCGAACTTCCCCAACTTCCAGCTCGAGTTCGCACCGACCTCATGACCCAATACCAACTTCCCGAGTCATACGCCGTGATTATTGCCAGCGACAGGCAGATGTATTCAGACTTTATGAAAAACCCGTCAAAAGCCACAGCCGATGCCCTGGTCAATAAACGTCCAGTTAAACCTGAAACTCCGGTTTTGTCTGACGATCTACTTCACAGTGCCGCTCAAAAAGTCCTGGCGGCCAACCCCAAGGCCGTCGCCGACCTCAAATCCGGCAAACAACAGGCAATGTATCATCTAATCGGCCAAATCAAAAAAGACCTCGGCTCAATCGATATCCCCTTGACTCAAAAAATAATAAGTGACATCATCAACTAACCTGAAACTGCGGCTGGGCCGCTGGCAACGCAAGGTAACTATGGCTTCAAAATTCGTCCATCTTCACGTTCACTCCGAATACTCGCTTCTGGATGGCCTATCCAAAATAAAAAACCTGGTCAAACGCGTCAAGGAATTGGACATGCCGGCCGTCGCCCTGACAGACCACGGAGCCATGTTCGGTGCCATCGAATTTTACAAAGAGTGCGTCAAAGAAAGCGTCAAGCCTTTGATTGGCATGGAGGGCTATATCGTCTCCAAAGATCTGCACGAAAAAACAGGTAAATCGGACAATAATCACCTTTTGCTGATTGCCAAAAACTTCACCGGCTACCAAAACCTGATGAAGCTTTCGTCCATCGCCCACCTGGAAGGCTTTTATTACCGGCCGAGGTTCGACAAGCCGACTCTGCAAAAATATTCCAAAGGGCTAATCTGCACTTCGGCCTGTCCCAAAGGCGAGTTGGGCCAACTGCTTATAAACGGAAATTATGCCGCGGCCAAAGAAACTGCCTCCTGGTTTGCCGAAATTTTCGGGCCGGAAAATTATTATCTCGAGATCCAACGCCACAATTACAAGGATTATTTCAACGAGGCCAAGTCCAACCCAAAAATCCTGGATTCACTGACCAAACTGCAGAAAGAAACCGATATCTGGGTCAAAGACACCGCCAGATTAAGCCGTGAGTTGGGACTTCCCCTGGTTGCCACCAACGACGCTCACTATCTCCACCAGTCCGACGCCACGGCCCAGGACGCCCTGGTTTGCATCTCCACCGGCAAAAACGTCTCCGATACCGATCGTCTCCGCTATATCGACGTTCCGACTTTTTATCTTACATCGGACACGGAAATGACCTCGCTCTTCCCGGATTTTCCGGACGCACTATCCAATACGTTGCGCATCGCCGCCGCTTGTGATCTCAAGATCGAATTGGGCAAATCGCTGTTTCCCAAAGTTTTCATTCCTTCTGACGATCCGAATACCTATTTACGGGAGCAGGTCCACGAAAAACTTCCCCACAGATATTCCAGCCCTGACGCCAATCTGAAAAAAAGAGTGGACTACGAATTGACCACCATCACTACCAAAGGCTATGCCCCGTACTTTTTACTGCTGTCCGAGCTGGCCAACTGGTGCACGGACCGGGGAATAATAATTAACACCCGCGGTTCCGCAGCCGGCTCGGTCGTCTCCTATATACTCGGCATCACCACGATTGACCCCATCAGATATGAATTGCCCTTCGAGCGGTTCTTAAATCCCTTCCGGCCCAGTTCGCCTGATATCGATCTGGATATTGCCGACGATCGGCGTGAGGAACTCATAGGCCATATCACTGAAAATTACGGCCGGGACAAAGTCGCCCAAATCTGTACTTTTGGCAAAATGCTCGCCCGGGCCGCTGTCCGTGACGTCGCCCGTGTCCTGGGGCATCCGTACAGCGTCGGCGACCGGATCGCCAAAGTCATTCCCCTGGGCAGTCAGGGTTTTCCCATGACCATCGACAAGGCTCTGTTTGAATCGCCGGAATTCAAAACCATGTATGACTCGGACGCTGTTGTTAAACAAGTAGTGGATCTCGCCCGCCAGATAGAAGGCAACGCCCGCCACGCATCAGTTCATGCCGCCGGGGTAGTAGTCTCCCCGACCATCATGACCGACTACACTCCGCTCCAGCTGGAGCCGAACGGCACCAAGGTCATTACCCAATACGACATGCATTCGATAGCCGACGAGTACGGGGGAGTAGGATTAGTCAAAGTGGATATTTTGGGCATCCGCAATTTGTCAATTCTCGGTGCCGCCCGCGATCTCGTCGAAAAACAAAGACTGGTCAAGATCGATTTAAACACGATTCCCATTGACGACAAAAAAACCTTCGCCATGCTCTCGCGCGGCGAAACTATGGGTACGTTTCAGCTGGGCGGTTCCGGCATGACCAAGTGGCTCAAAGAACTCAAGCCCAACCGGGTAGAAGACCTGATGGCTATGGTCGCCCTTTTCCGCCCCGGCCCCATGGCCAATATTCCCGAATACATTGCCCGCAAAAACAAAAAAAGCCCGGTCACCTATCTTCATCCTAAAATGGCTGAATTTCTGGATAAATCATACGGCATATTGGTTTATCAGGAAGATATCATGTTTACCGGCATGGCCCTGGCGGGTTACAACTGGGAAACTATTGACAAACTTAGGAAAGCCATTGGTAAAAAACTCCCCAAGGAAATGGCCGAGCAGCATGAAGTTTTTGTGGAGGGTTGTGTGAAAACGTCACACATGACCAAAGCCGAAGCCGAAAAACTTTGGGACTTGTTCGTTCCGTTTCAAGGCTACGGCTTCAACAAAGCCCACGCCGCTTCTTATGGCATCGTCGCCTACCAGACCGCCTACATCAAAGCCCATTACCCGGTTGAGTATATGACCGCTCTACTAACGGCTGAATCAGGCGACACTGAAAAAATAGTCGAGGCCATTGATGAATGCCGGCGGATGAAAATAAAAGTTCTCGCTCCTGACATTAACCAATCGGACGTCGGGTTTGCCATAGACAACGGCGCTATCCGCTTCGGGCTTTCTGCAATTAAAAATGTTGGAGAAGTAGCCATCAAAGTCATTCTCGAGGCCAGAACGGAACCATTCAAATCCTTGACCGATTTTTGCTTGCGGGTAGACAGCCAAAAGGTCAACCGCAAAGTTTTGGAAAGTCTGATCAAAGCCGGTGCCATGGATTCGTTCGGCAACCGGGCTTCCATGCTGGCCGGCCTGGACAAGATCCGTGACATGGGCTTATCTATTTCCAAGCTCAAAAGCTCGGGCCAGGTCGGCCTTTTTTCCGATCTCCCTGACACGCCCGATCTCCCCGAACTCCCCGAGTATGACAAAGCCAAAAAACTATCTCTGGAAAAAGAACTGCTCGGCTTTTACCTGACCGAACATCCCCACCAGGACAAGCTTGATCTTGCCCGGCCGTTAACCACCCATTCCCTCGGCCAGTTATTTTCCGAAGGTCTTTCCGGGCAATCGGTTACCGTCGCCGGCATCATCGAGTCCTGCCGCAATGTCATGACCAAGACCAGCAACCAGCCCATGTGTTTTGCCAAGCTGTCTGACCTCGGCCGTTCTGTCGAAGTTGTGGTTTTCCCCAAAGTTTATGCCCTGGCACCGGCCATCTGGCAGCCGGATAATGTGGTCGTTATCCGCGGCAAAATCGAGTCCAAATCAAAAGACCTGGTCGAAGACGAGGTCGAAGACAATCAACAACTAACCCTGATTGCCGACTCCGCCGCCCTCTTCGAAGGAACCGAGACCCGGCTCCCCGAAACCGGGTCGAGGCCCCAATCGAAGCCCGAAGGGCGAAGTGGGGCTACCTCTATCTATATTCCCAAAGGCACACCCCAATCTCAGCTTATCCCTTTAAATTCTCTTCTCCAGAGCCATAAAGGTTCACAGCCTGCCGTTCTGGTCTTCGCCAATGGCTCCTCCACCCGCGAAATTCCTCTTCCCTTCGGCCTCACCTGGTCCGAGACTTTAAAGTCAGAGATTGCCAAAATACTGAATTCAAGTTAAAATCCTGTTACTGTTACTGTTACAGTTACTCTCGTGTCAAATCAAGCCGTAATTAAAGACGTCACTTTCCACATCGGGGATATTGTCCGGGTGCATTACAAGATTCTGGAAGGCGAGAAGGAGAGGATTCAGATTTTTGAGGGCCTGGTAATTTCTATCCGGGGCAGGGGAGAGAACAAATCTTTTACGGTTCGAAAAATTGCCTCCGGCAACATCGGCGTCGAGCGTATTTACCCCTTAAACAGTCCATGGATAGCTAAACTGGATGTCAAAAAGACCGGATCAGTCCGCCGGGCCAAGCTCTACTACATCCGCGACCAGTCCACCCGCCAAGTCTCCCAAATCACTCAGTCGGCATCTAACTAACATGATTTTTTCTGAAGCTTTCAGAATAGTACGTTTAGTAAATACAGACATTCCATGTATTGAACCCGTTCCTTCCGGACTAATTCTTAGGCCAGAGCAAAACAATCGTCCAAGTGACCCAGCCGTAATACAATGTTCAGTAAAGGTCAGAAAAAATCTACCCGAAATGGAAGACTACTGCACCGCTTACGATGGAAGCCCTTGCCCATTAGGTCATTCTGAAGATAAACTAAACTCGTATCGAGCATAATGAAAAATGTTTTGATTTTGGCGGGAATCGTAATTCTGGCATCTTTATTAAGGTTCTACGACATTGATAAATTGCCTAACGGCCTGCATTGGGACGAGCAGGATACCGGCTACCAGGCATATTCACTCCTTAAAACCGGCAAAGATTATTTCGGCAACACCCTGCCATTATTTCCCCATTCATTTGCAGATTTTAGGACACCGGTCTTCATCTACTCCTCCGTTCCAATCGTTAAATTCTTCGGCTTAACGCCTTTCTCCGTCCGCGTAATTTCCGCCGTCTCCGGAATACTATCCGTAATTTTAATTTTCTACCTAGCTCGAGAACTCACCCCCTTCCCCTCTCTTTACCAAAGAGAGGGGAGTCGGAGGGGTGAGTTAGGACTACTTGCGGCATTAGTTCTGGCCCTCTCTCCCTGGCACATCCTGTACTCCCGCCAATCCGTTGAGTGCAACATCATGCTTCCGTACATGCTTCTTTCCTTGATCACTTTCTACAAAGGCCTCAAGTCACCCCGCTGGCTAGTTTTATCCGCCCTTTTTTTCGGCCTGACCACCGCCACATATTCTCCGGCTAAATTTTTCGCACCAATCTTATTTATATTTTTATTAATTTCCCACAAAACCCTCAAACTTAAACCTATTCTCTTGTTCCTAACTATTTACCTGCCGATAATATTTTTCAGCACTTTTGGTCCGGCCGGCACCCGATTCCATGATTTGTCGATCCTCACCGATCCCCAGGTGGGATCCGTAGTCGATCTCCAGCGCCAAACTTCCTCTCTCTCCCATGTATCCTCACCCACAGTCGGTTTGTCACCCAGTTTCTTGGACAAACTCACTTACAATAAACCCGGTGTCTGGCTAAGCTCATTTTTATCCAACTATCTAAATACATATTCAACTGAATATCTGTTTACCAAAGGCGATCAGCAACTGCGCCACTCGCCGTCCAAAGATTCCATCGGCCAACTCTATCTCATCGAAATATTACCTCTGATCATAGGTTTGTATTTTATTAAATCAAATAAATTATTGTTATTTTGGTTCCTGGTAGGACCTATCCCTTCGGCCCTCACCCGCGACGGCGGTCCTCATGCAGCCAGAACATTCTTATTATTACCCGCCTTCGCTCTCACAATCGCATTTGGAATCTCAAAACTAAAGCGTTTCATCCCGATCTATTTGAGCTTGTGGCTTGTGGCTTGTGGCATCGTGTTGAATTATTTTTTCGGAATTTATCGTCTCGAATCCGCGTCTCCGTTCCAATGGGGTTTTAACCAGGTCGTCACACTGGCTTCATCCAAGTCGCCCGAATATGATCATATCTTTATCGACGTCGAAAATGACTCGGCCTTAATGGCCTATCTATTTAATCTAAAAATTGATCCCGTTTTCGTCCAGACCCGTCAGCCCCTCCCTGTAGTAGAACCATTTCCCGACACCCAGGCTGTAATTTTAGACAACATTTACCTGATGCGACCGGGCGTCCGCTTTTGGAACAATCTCCGGCCTTCAGGCAAAAATTTGATTATTGCCTCGGCCAAATCGCCGCTTCTGGACAAGCTCGAACCAAAGCAAACCATTATGTATCCGGACTTCACCCCCGCGTTTTACGTCTTCGAAAAGTGATATATTGGACACATGGCCTCTCTTACTGTCCAGGGGGTAGTTCAGGCGGATATTGTGGAAGCCCGGTTCCCGTTCTCCGGCCAAATTGCTTTGGTTGTGAAGAAAGTCGGAAATCTTGTCCACAAAGGTAATCTCCTCGCCGCGCTGGACAAAAAATACCTTCAGGCGGAATTAGACCACCAACTGAGTCAATACGAACAAGTTCGGGCCCAGTTCGAAATCTTCGACCGAAAAAACCCCAATCCTTCAGATGATATTTTGAAGTTTCAAAAATCCATTGAACAGTCCCAATTAAATGCGTCCGTCAAAGAAGTAGAGCTGTCCAAAATGAGGCTGGACCAAACATCACTCATTTCCCCGGTTTCCGGACTCATCGTTGACGATGGCTCCTGCCGCGTCGGTCAATACATCACTCCCGCTTCATCAGCTTATAAAATACTCGACCAGGAGTCGTATTTTGTCCGGGTTGAACTCGACTACGCCAAATTCAAGTATTTCTCCGTTACCCGTCCTGCCACAGTCAAAATAAAAGATATTCCTGAAAAATTTGAGTCGCTATCGTCTCTCCCCCTCCCCGGCCCCAAAAACAAGTTCGTCATCTTATTCAGGCTCACTACTCCCAACTCACAACCCACAACTATTATACCCGGCCTCCCCGCCGAGGCCACCATCACGTTTTAACCAGCCAGTCTAGGTTTGTCACCCGCGTCCGGAAGATGATTTTTCCGTTTTCCGTTCGGATCTCCAGTACGTCCAGAGAATTTTTCTGCTTCAAATCGGTGATTATTTTATTTACCCCCTCCTCCAGCGGTTTATCCGCCCGCGCCAGCCATTTACCCGGGACCGTAAAAATTCCCGATTTTACGCTTTCTATTTCCACATCCACTCCGGTTTTCTGGTCATACTTGAATCTGGCGTTTGCCAGCATCGATCTTGACCACACCTGGATCTCATTTCCCGGAGAAAACGCCACCACCACTTTGTCTACATACTTTAAGTCCATCGAGCTGACAAACTGGCTTATCTGGTCATCAGTCAAAGTTGTCACAAACTCGTTTTTCCCGTCAAACTCGCTGTTATCAATAACTGCCTTCCCAGCGTCGAATTCAGGACGTTTCACAAAACTCCCTGCCCTTTTCCCCATCTCGTCATACCCCCAAAACGCCCCCGCCGTACCAGCACTGCTTATTGCAACCAATACTATCGTCAAAATAATGCATATCTGCTTCATGTGACTCGACGGGTGCACTTCGCTAAAGCTTCGAGCACCTGGTACCGTCTGATTATATATCTTTCGCCAAAGCTACAAAGTTAGATTTGAAAAAACGCTTCTTCATAAACGCAACGCCAGATCCGGTCTTTAAATATTTTTCAAAAGCCAAAGCTTGTTCCTGTGTCTTGAAAGCACAATACCATTCTAATTCGTAGTTCAAATTAGATTTTGTAGACAACACTTGTCCTGAACGGTGTTTCTGAATGCGTTTTTTCAAATCAGGAGTAAAACCAACATAATACCTGCCAGTTACGAAGTTTCGTAAAACATAGGTATAAAACATGGTTTGCTATCTGTAGCTTTAGAAAAATAGCTTGCTATCTGTAGCTTTAGCGAAAGATAGTGACTCGACGGGGAATCGGACCCCGATTACGGGGATGAAAGCCCCGTGTCCTAGCCGTTAGACGATCGAGCCAAAATACTGTATCCTAATTATAGCCGTCATACGGTGATTTGCCAAAAGTATGACGGATATATACCCATCGAAATGCGTGCATACGCATGCAAATTACCTTATGATGGGTATATACATGTTACTCTGGCTAACCGTCCTGGCCGCCGGCGTCTGCCTGCTGCTGGTTTCCACCAACTCCTTAATATCAGCGGCTCGCTTCCTGGCCTTTAGCTGGCGGATTTCTCCTCTTGTCGTCGGCACCTTGATTGTAGGTCTCATCACCAACCTGCCCGAACTTACGGTATCACTCACAGCCACTCTTCAAGGAGATACCCAACTGGCCATCGGAAATGTTATTGGTTCCAATATTGTAAATGTTCTGCTAGCCCTGCCTGCCGGCATTTTGGCCGGCAAACTGCGCGTCGGCACCACCAAAACCCAAAAAAGTATCCGGCTGCTTTTGGTTATCACTATTTTGTTCGTAATTCTCGTCATCTCCGGTTTACCTCCGTTAACGATCGGCATCACACTTCTGGTCCTGACTGCCGGATATATTTGTTTGGAGTTGTTCTGGGCAATTATTGGGCGCAACGAAGAAGATAAAAAAACCATCAAAAACTTTCCCAAGTATCACCACCCATCCAGTTTAGCCGCCAAGATAATAGCATCCGTAACCGGAATTACCCTCGGTGGCATAATCGTCGTCCAAAGTGTGGAAAACCTTGCCGTAATTACCGGCCTTTCCACCGGCTTTCTGGGCTTAACCCTGGCCTCGACTGCGACATCACTACCAGAAATTTTTACTTCCATCTTCAGTCAGGAAAACCATCAGGCCAAAGTCACTCTGGGCAATATCATCGGCAGCAACTTTTACAACCTCTTGCTAATTGCCGGTCTGGCGTATCTCCTATCACGTCCCGTTACTCCCCACAACATTGAAATAATCTGGCTGATTGGCTCGACCTTCATGCTAGCCTTTCTGGCCCATCACTTTCAGGGAAAAGGTATTCCAAAATATCTGGGGCTATTACTTCTGGGATTAAGCCTCCTCTACTTCATTACTCTTTATCTGATGTCATGAAAGATTTGCCGCCGGTTCCTCCTATCAGAAAGCTTCTTGGTCCCAGTTTCATTCTATTAGGCCTCGGGTTGGGCAGCGGCGAGATCATCCTCTGGCCTTATTTATCCAGCAATTTCGGCCTGGGCATTATTTGGGGCATGGTCGTCGGGGTCACCATGCAGTTTTTCATCAACATGGAGGTCGAGCGTTACGCCCTTATCCACGGCGAAAGCATTTTTGTGGGCTTTGCCAAGTGGCTCAAACTTCTCCCCCTGTGGTTTATCCTCTCCACCTTTTTAGGCTTTGGCTGGCCCGGCATCGGCTTGGCCGGCGCCACCCTGCTCTTCCATGCCACCGACGCTTTTAGCATCAAGCTGGTCGGTGTCTTACTATTTCTGTTAATCGGCGCCATCCTCACTCTGGGCAAAGTTCTTTATTCCACGGTTGAAAAAATCCAAAAAACTCTGATTCTCTTCGGCACGCCGTTTATTTTGCTGCTCACTTTGTATTTTGCCTCTCAAACCGACTGGCAAGCCCTATTTTCCGGCATGATAAATTTTGGTTACCTGCCCCAAGGTATCTCGCTAGCCTCTTTTTTGGCGGCTTTAACTTATTCCGGTGCCGGCGGCAATCTCAACCTCGCCCAATCCTTTTATATCCGTGACAAAGGCTATGGTATGGGTGCCTACTCCCAAAAAATCGGCAATATCTTTTCCGCTGACCACATCAATCTTATGGGCACCACCTTTCCCCTCACCTCATCCAATCTTGCTAAATTCAGGTCCTGGTGGCGCACCGTTAACCTCGAGCATTTTTTTGTGTTTTGGCTGCTGGGCCTAGTTACCATGTTAATGCTTTCCCTACTGGCCTACTCCACGACACATCTCCAGACAAACAACCTCGAGGGTATCAACTTTGTTCTTAACGAAGCTTCGACCATTGGGTCACTGGGCACAATATTTTTATTAGTCACCGGTCTCATGCTCACCGCTACCCAGCTCACCGTCCTGGATTCCACCTCCCGCATTATTACCGAAAACGTTTTGCTCTGGCGCGGCACCCACATCGCCCGGGTTTCCAAACTTTACTACTCCGTTCTCTGGATCCAGATCGCTTTCGGCATCTTAGTCATACTGGCCGGTTTCACCCAGCCCCGCGAATTAATCACCCTGGGTGCGGTGATTAACGCCTTCGCCATGTTCGTCTACACCGGCCTGATTTTATATCTCAACAACTTCCGCCTCGCCGCGCCCTTGCGTCCCTCCCCCTGGCGAAATCTGATATTAACTGCTACATTTATCTTCTTGGGAATCTTTTGTTTCCTTACTCTCAAAAGTCTTGTATGAAAATTTTAGGCATTGATCCGGGAACAGCCACTACTGGCTTCGGCGTCATCATGTCCAACGGTAACGAAAGCTATGAAGTACTTGATTTGGGCCTGGTCGAGACGACCAAAGACCAGCCCCACGGCCGGCGCCTGGAACTGATTTACGAAGGCATCAGCGGAATTATCGAAAAGCATCAGCCGGAAGTTGTGGCGATAGAACGGTTATTTTTCGCCACCAATGCCCTCACGGCCATCGCCGTCGGTCAGGCTATCGGCGTTATCAAACTCGCTATCCACAAACACAACCTGCCGGTATTCGACTACACGCCCATGCAGGTCAAATTATATGTGGGCGGGTCGGGCAAAGCAGATAAAAAACAGATGAAACTTATGGTCAAAAAACTATTGAAAGTCAAAGCCAAAAAAGGCAAGAAGTCCCACTTCGACGACACCGCCGACGCCCTGGCCATAGCCATCTGTCATGCCAGAAAAAGTATAATGGCTAAATGAGAATAATTTTACTCCTCGTCCTCACATTATTCATAATTCCTAATTCATTATTCGCGTTCTACGACCCTCTTTCGGTCCCGAATAATAAGTACGGGGTGCATATTCTGGAGCCAGGAGAAATAACCGAGGCGGCAAAGCTGGTCAATTCTTCGGGCGGAGACTGGGGTTACGTTACGGTTCCCATCCGCTCCAATGACCGCGACCGTGATAAATGGACGGACTTTTTTGTTCAGGCAGGCAAGCTGCATGTAATTCCGCTCGTCCGGCTGGCCACATACCCCGACGGCGGAACATGGGTCAGGCCAAACGTCTACGACTTAGTCGATTTCGCAAACTTTCTTAACGATATGCCTTGGCCTACAAAAAATAGATACATAATTTTATTTAATGAACCCAACCATGCCAAAGAGTGGGGCGGGGGAGTCGACCCGCAGCAGTACGCCACTCTTCTTCTTGACGCCCGGGATATTTTTCAAAGCCGGTCTTCCGATTTTTTCCTGCTCACCGCCGGACTTGATATGTCCGCTCCTTCCAACCACACCTCACTCGACGCTCTGGAATTTTATCGTCGGATGACTCCCGGTTGGCTAGAAGCCGTCGATGGACTCTCTTTCCACGCCTACCCAAACCCGGGATTCAGCGCTTCACTGTTCTCCAAAACCCGCTTCGGCCTCACCAGTTTCCGCTTCGAGCTAAAATATCTAAAAACAAATAAACCAATTTTTATTACAGAGACCGGATCTATCGTACCGAGTAATTTTTATCCTCAAGCTTTCACAGTTTTCACAGATTCACAAATCGTTGCCATTACTCCTTTCATTTTACGGGCCGGAGCGGGAGAATTTACTAAATTTTCCCTCCTCAATACTCCGGCCTACATCGCTATTCAAAACCTCACCAAAATACCAGGCAGTCCGTTGCAAAATCCTAGCCTTGCCAATACATCACCTTCAGTTAGGATCGGCGAAGTCCCGATACCAGTCGAGCTGGCCGACACTCCCGAAAAAATAACCCAAGGACTATCTGACAGAACAAACTTAGATTCAAACACCGGCATGATTTTTGTTTTCGCCAAACCTACCCAAACACCTTTTTGGATGTATCACATGAACTTTCCCCTTGATTTCATCTGGATCAAAGACAATAAAGTCGTCCAATTGGATGAAAACATTCCTCCGCCTTCCCAGACAAGTCCCATTCCCAAAGTCATCACCCCTCGTCAATCAGTTGACAAAGTTTTGGAAGTCAATGCTGGTTTTATTGCCAAACATGATATAAAAGTGGGTGATGACGTGGACTTCCGCCCCTGATATTACCAAACGCATTCATTTTCTTGTCGAAGAGTTAGGGTTAGCATATATTTCCCCAAATCAAATCTATTCTTTTAGAAGTAACGGATCTTCATCCCGGGCTACCGCCCGTATCTGGAGTCTGCCGACCATCTGGCAGCAAGCCTTAAATACAACTCCGGCATATTGCCTCGAGGTCCTTTCCGAGCGCTTTGATAAATTAAATCCCGATGACCAGGAACGGGTCCTCATCCACGAGCTCCTGCACATCCCCAAAACTTTCTCCGGCGCCCTGGTTCCGCATCGAACCCACCATCATCGTTCTTTCCGGCACTATCATGACACTGTAGAATCTTTATTTAAGTCATTGAAGAATAAATCCTATGCTAATTCTCCATGGTGATAACCAGATTGCTTCACGGGAACGATTTTTAGCGGCCAGGCAGGAGGCTCAAAAACAAGGCTTGAATGTAGTTGAACTTTCAGGCGATCAGATTAATCTGCCCGGTCTCACCCAAGCCGTTGAATCCAAATCTCTCTTTGGCTCGGCCAACGCAGTTTTTATCGAAGGCCTGTTTTCCTCCCGTCCATCAAACGCCAAGAAACAAATTATCGGGTATCTGTCAAAAAAACTTAACGAAAATATTATCATTTGGGAGTCAAAAGATGTTACCGCCCAGGTCAAAGATCTCCCCTCGACTAAGTTTGACTTACCTAAATATATTTTTAATTTTCTTGACAATCCGACACTTGAGTCGTTTCGAAAATGTCTGGAAGTCATGCCAGTCGAGCAGATTTTCGCCAGCCTGGCCACCCGGGTGCACAAAGCTTTATTGGGCCAGGGCAGAATTGCCAAAAAAATTAATCCCGCAGAACTTCTCGAAATCGAATACAAGCAAAAAACCTCGTCCCCGCCGTACGATCTGGCATCGGCCCTGGAAATCTGGCTCGCCAAGCATTAAAATAAACCTAATGCCCAAGCTATTCGGTACGTCCGGCATCCGCGGTCCCGCGGATGAACTCTTCACCAACGAATTTTGCCGCAAATTAGGCGCAGTCTTCGGTTCATGGCTTCACTCCAAAAACAAAACCGGTTTTGTGGCCATTGCCAACGATCCCCGTGAATCCAGTCCTCGAATTAAAGAGCAAATAATTCGGGGATTAGGCTGGCCGGTCCTGGACGAAGGCGTCATTCCCACCCACGCCCTGACTTATTTCGTCAAAAACCAGCCCACCGTTGCCGGAGGCATCATGGTCACCGGCTCCCACATCGCCGCTCAGCTCAATGGAGTCAAATTGCTTTTCGAAAGTGAAGAAGTTACCAAAGATCACGAAAAAGAAATTGAAGACTTGTTCAGCAACCCAATAATTCATCCTATCAGTGATCCTGATGTTAAGTATGACAACACCGCCAAAGACACGTATCTATCAATGCTCAGGTCTTTGGCCGATTTCCCGTATCCCCATTGGAAAATTATTGTGGATACCGCCAACGGCGCCCAAACCGACATTATCCGTCAGTTATGCCTTGATCTGAACATCGACTTCTTTTGTACCGGCTACTGCGACATTCAATCGCCATATTTTGCCGGTAAAGACACGGAGAAACCTTCTGATTATTCCCGTCTTGCAAGAGAAGTACTGCTGAAAAAAGCCGACTTCGGTATCGGTTTCGACGTTGACGGCGACCGGGTGGTTTTTATTGACGAATCCGGCCAGTTCATCCCCGGCGACTTCACTTGCGCTCTTTTGGCCAAACACTCACCCAGTTCTGTTATCGTCACGCCTGTTAGCACTTCGTCCGTCATCGACCGCATCGGCAAACGCGTTTTTAGGACTCCGGTCGGCTCTACCAATGTCGCCGCCAAAATGAAAGAGGTCGGCAGCACTTTCGGCTTCGAAGCCAACGGCGGGGCCATTAACTCCGAAATCCACTTCGGCCGTGACGGCGGCACCACAGCCATCAAAATTCTAAATCTTCTCAAAACATTGAACCTGCCGCTTTCCGAAGCGCTGGCAGAACTACCCCAGTTCTCCATTTTCCGGGACAAAGTCGATTGCCCGTTTGCCCTCTACTCAAAAATTTATTCCCGGGCTGAAGAAATTTACACCGGCAAAAAAATAGACAAAATGGACGGCATAAAAATTTGGCTGGATGCCGACGCCTGGCTTCTGTTCCGCGGTTCCGGCAACGCTCCTGAATTTCGCGTCTTCGCCGAGTCACCCGACCTTAACCGGACTCAAAAACTCGGCCAGGAAGGCCTGGCCCTCGTCAAATCTGTTATTCATCCCCCTTCTCCCACTTTTCCCTCTTATCCCTCTGACACGCTGGGTATCTATAAATCAATTTTAGAGTTTCCCAATCAATGCAAACAAGTCATCCACGATCTAGCCACCACCAATGTTCCCTCTCAATGCTCTCTGGCCCAGAACATTGTTGTTTCCGGCATGGGCGGATCGGCTCTGGGCGGACGGATCGTTGCCGCCCTGGAACGCCAGAGCCTCAAAATTCCGGTTATCGTCTCCACCGAATACCACCTTCCTGCCTTCGCTGCCGCTAAAACATTGGTCGTTATCTGCAGCTACTCCGGCAACACCGAAGAATCATTATCGGCTTTGGCTGAAGCCCGCGCCCGCGGCTGTCAAATCTTTGTCATAGCATCCGGTGGGAAGCTGGCCCAGGCAGCAAAAGATTTCGATCTGCCCGCATATATCTTTTCTCCTGACCACAACCCCAGTAATCAGCCGCGGATGGGCCTGGGTTACAACTTGCTGTCAGTCGTGGCTCTCCTGGCCCGTTGCCAGCTTATTCACCCTCCGGCCAAACTGGGAGAACTGCCAAAGTTTTTATCCGCCCGCCAATCTCAACTCGCGCAATTTGACGAATTTGCCAAGTTGCTGACCCACCGGATACCCATTCTTATTGCCTCCGAACATCTCAAAGGCGCCGCCCACGCTGTCCAAAACATGTTTCACGAAAACGCCAAAACATTTTGCACATTATTCGACCTCCCCGAAGCCGATCATCATCTCATGGAAGGTCTCTCCCAGCCAAACGGACTTCCCCACTCACTGGCTTTAATTTTCATTCAATCAACCAAATATCATCCTGAAACAATTAAAAGATATCCATTAACAGCGGAGATTGTCGAGAAGCACCACATTCCGACGCTTTTCTGGCAACCGGCCGGAGATACCCAATTGTTCGAGGCCATGGACGTTATTCAAACCGGCGCCTATCTGTCATACCGGCTCGCCCAAAATGCCGGCATTGACCCCGGCCCCATCCCCTGGGTAGACTGGTTAAAGGAAAAGTTATGAAATACATTAAATGGTTCAGCGAACTTGAAAAAGAAGACGTGGGCACCGCCGGCGGCAAAGGGGCCAATTTGGGTGAACTTACCCGGGCAAAAATTCCCGTCCCGCCCGGCTTTGTTTTGCTAGCTTCTGCTTATTTCGACTTTCTCCATGCCAACGACCTGCGACCCCACATCAAAAAGATTTTAAACTCCTGCGACGTCAACGATCCCGCCCAGCTTGAGTCATCCTCCAAAAAGATTCAAAAGCTAATAAGTGTCGCCATTATCCCGCCGGAAATTTCTCATGAGGTCTTTTCCTCTTACTCCCGACTTGGATCCGGTTTACCAGTTGCAGTTCGATCCTCTGCCACCGCTGAAGATCTGCCGGACGCGTCTTTTGCCGGCCAGCAGGAATCCTACTTAAACGTCGTCGGCGACGCCAACCTGCTTCTCAAAGTCAAGGCCTGCTGGGCATCGCTTTTTGGCGCTCGGGCAATTTTTTACCGGGAACAAAAAAAATACGACCATTTCAAAGTGGGCATTGCCGTTCCCGTCCAACAACAAATTCAGTCCGAAATTTCCGGAGTCATGTTCACAACCGACCCCATCTCCCAAAACCGCGACCGCATCATCATTGAGGCCATCTACGGCTTGGGCGACTACATTGTCCAAGGAGTCGTCACTCCGGACCATTACGAAGTGTCCCGCGTTTCCGGCAAAATCACAACCAAAACCGTCGCTATCCAGTACATTATGGAGATCCGCAAACTCCAGGGGGTCAAGGAGGTTAAAGTCCCCCCACGGCTTCGGGCCAAGGCCAAATTAACTGATACCCAAATCCTGGCATTGGCCGAAATCGGTAAAAAAATCCACCGTCACTACTTCTTTCCCCAGGACATCGAGTGGGCCCACGCCAAAGGTAAGTTTTTTATAGTTCAGTCCCGCCCCATTACCACTCTCGATGACTCAAAAAAGGACGGTCCTTTTCAGGGAAGGACCGTCCTTAATGGATTGACCCAACTGGAAATTATCCTCAAGGGTGCTCCGGCGTCTCCCGGCATTGTCTCCGGTCCGGTCAAAATAATAAACGTCAAACAATTAGACAAAATTAAGTCCGGGGACATCATGGTCACCGATATGACCACCCCGGACTTCGTCCCGGCCATGAAGCGGGCAGCCGGCATAATTACCAACCGCGGCGGCCTCACCTCTCATGCCGCCATTGTTTCCCGGGAACTTGGCGTCCCCTGCATCGTCGGAACAGAAACTGCCACCAAAATGCTTAAAGAGGGCCAGGTCGTTACTGTCAATGGCATTACCGGAGAAATATACAAAGGCCTTCTTGATCTGCGCTCACGGGCCATCCACCTCCAGTCCCAGCAATCCCCGGCAATGGCCATTCCGGAAGGAACCAAAACCGCCACCAAGGTTTATGTCAACCTGGCAGAGCCCGAAGCTGCGCAGCGGGTAGCCGCCAGAAACGTTGACGGCATCGGTCTGCTGCGGGCCGAGTTTATGCTTGCCAACCTCGGGGTCCACCCCAAAAAAGTAATAGCCGATGGCAAACAGGCCGCTTATATCCGGAGTCTAGCTGCGGACATGGCCAAATTTTGTTCCGCGTTCCATCCGCGGCCGGTCATTTACCGGGCCACCGACTTCAAAACCAATGAATACCGGGCTCTTAAGGGCGGCGAGCGCTTCGAGCCCGAAGAATCCAATCCCATGCTCGGCTTTAGGGGCGCACTGCGCTATATCACCAATCCGGATGTTTTCAATCTGGAACTGGAAGCCATCAAACACGTCAGAAACAAGCTCGACCTCAAAAATCTGAACCTCATGATCCCCTTTGTGTCTACGGTCGATGAATTGATCCAGGTCAAAAAATTGGTGGCCTCCGCCGGGCTGTACCGGTCCGGAACTTTCAAGCTGTTCATGATGGTGGAAATTCCCGCCAACGTTATTCTTCTGGACGATTTTATCGCCGCTGGCATCGATGGCGTATCCATTGGCAGCAACGACCTGACTATGCTTATTCTGGGCGCTGACCGGGACAATGCCGAAGTCGCCAGAATTTTTGACGAACGCAATCCGGCCGTACTGTGGGCTTTGGAAAAAACTGTCAAAACCTGCGTCAAAGCCGGCATCGCCTGCGGCATTTGCGGCCAGGCTCCGAGTCAATACCCGGAGCTGGTAGAAAAGCTGGTGGAGTGGGGCATAGGCAGCATCAGCGTCAACCCCGACGCCATTGAACGCACCCGCGAAATTGTTTATCATAGTGAATTGAAACTGGTCACCAAATCACATGGCTAAACTGTCCAAGCTATATGCCCGCGAAATCCTGGATTCCCGGGCTGATCCTACCGTTGAAGTCGTGGCTATCCTCGACTCCGGAGACTACGGCGTAGCCTCTGTTCCTTCCGGAACCTCAACCGGCGCTTACGAAGCCGTTGAACTGCGCGACAACGATTCCTCCCGTTACCTGGGCCGGGGCGTCCTGACAGCCGTCGGCCACGTCAACACCGAAATCTCATCGGCTCTGGCAGGTAAAGAAATTCAATCCGTCAGCGACATCGACTCCCAACTCATAAAATTGGACGGCACGCCGGAAAAAAAGCGTTTGGGTGCCAATGCCCTGGTCGGTGTTTCCATGGCCGTCACCAAAGCTCTAGCCGCGTTGGCCAGGATTCCGCTGTATAAATACATCGCCAATATCGCCGGCAACGATCAAATCCTGTTTGTTCCCAGCCCTGTTTTCAATATGGTCAACGGCGGTAAACACGGAGCCGGCAATCTGGATTTTCAGGAATTCCACGTTATTCCCAATAAATTTCATTCATTTGCCGCCTCTTTGGAAACCGGTGCTGTCATTTACCAAACTATCAAAAAACTTCTTGCCCGCCGCGGCGCCATTCACAGCGTTGGTTATGAAGGCGGATTTGCCCCCAATCTGTTTACCAATTTAGACGCCCTGGAAATCCTCCAGGAGTCGATAGTCGAAACCAACCACAAACCGGGCATAGACGTGGAGCTCGGCCTGGACATGGCCGCCAACTCCTTCTACAAAGACGGCCGTTACACCATCAAGGACCGGAGCAGTCCCATGGATTCGGCTGAATTCATCGATTATTTACGCGATCTTAACGGCCAGTACCATCTCCGGCTTTTAGAAGATGCCCTGTCCGAAGACGATTGGAAAGGCTGGGTAGCGCTCTCCGCCGAACTGGCCACGGTGACCACCATCGTCGGCGATGACTTACTGGCAACCAATCTCACCAAAGTCAAAAAAGCTATAGCCGACCGGGCCTGCAGCGGCGCCATCGTCAAACCCAATCAAATCGGCACTGTCACCGAAACCATCGAATTTGCGAAAATTGTCAGGGGGGCCAACTGGAAAATAGTTGTCTCCCACCGCTCCGGTGAAACCAACGACACCTTTATCGCCGACTTTGCGGTCGGCATCGGCGCGGACTACGCCAAATTCGGCGCTCCTGCCAGAGGAGAACGCGTCGCCAAATACAACCGGCTACTCTCCATCGAAACTGAACTGGCCCAAAAATGAAATGCTTTCCCGTCCCAAACCCATTGTCCTAGCTATCCTTGACGGCTGGGGTCTTGCCCCTCCGGGTCCCGGTAACGCCATAGCCCAAGCCAAAACTCCTGTTATCACCGCCCTCTGGAATAATTCAGTCCACACCCAGCTTATCGCCCACGGCGAATCGGTTGGTCTGCCCAAACGCGAACCCGGCAACACCGAAACCGGCCACCTTAACCTCGGCGCCGGTCGCATCGTCTATCAGGATCTACCCCGCATCAACATGTCTGTCGCTGACGGCTCATTTTTTCAGAATGAAGCTTTTATCGCCGCCGCGACCCATGTCAAAAACAACCGGTCCAAGTTGCACATAATGGGCCTGGTCGGCGGCGGCGGAGTCCACTCGGACATTTCCCATCTTTTTGCCCTGCTGCGTTTTTTTCATGAACGCCAAATCCAGCAGGTCTACATTCATGTCTTCACCGATGGTCGGGATTCGCCCCCGACTGCCGCCATGACCTATGTCAAACAACTGCAAACCGTTATGGCCCGCGAGTCCACGGGAACTATCGCCTCGGTTTGCGGCCGCTACTACGCCATGGACCGCGACTTTCGCTGGGACAGAACCGCCAAAGCCTATCTTTGCCTGACCAAGGGCGAGGGAAAAACGGCTCCCAGTATTGAAACTGCTATCTCACAGGCTTACGCGACCAATCAAACGGATGAATTTATCGATCCGACTATCATCAACCCCGACGCTTTGATTAAAGATCATGACGCGGTCATTTTTTTCAATTTCAGGATTGATCGGCCGCGTCAGCTCACCAAAGCCTTGGTCCTTCCTGATTTCGAAAATCAGGCCAATACGCTGACTTTTGACCCCTATGCTATCAAATATACCCACAAGCACGAATTGGACGCGGCCCAAATATCCAAACTAAGGCCTTTCACCCGCGGCCCTGCTCTATCCGACCTCTTTGTGGTTACCATGACCGAATACGAGCATGGCCTACCGGTCCATGTAGCGTTTCCCCCTCAAACCATAGACAATCCCCTGGGCCGGGTAATTTCCGACGCCGGACTGCGCCAGCTCCACATGTCCGAGTCCGAAAAAGAACGTTTTGTCACGTACTATTTCAACGGCCTGCGTGAAGATCCCTTTCCCGGCGAAGAACGAGTCATCATTCCGTCGCCAAAAATCCCGACCTACGACAAAAAACCGGAGATGGCCGCGGCTGAAGTTGCTTCGCGTCTAATCTCGGAGGTCAACTCAGGGTTATATGATTTTATCGTTGTCAATTTCGCCAATCCGGACATGGTCGGCCATACCGGCAACATCCCCGCTACTATCCTCGCCTGTCAATCCGCCGACACCTGTGTCGGTGACATTTTCAAAGCCGTCACCTCTGCCGGCGGAGTGCTAATAATCACAGCCGACCACGGCAATGCCGAAGAAATGCTCAATCCGGCAACTTCCACCCCCGATACCGAACACAACGCTAATCCGGTTCCCTTCATACTCGCCGGCCAAAACTTCAATCAGCCAAACCAGATCCGCCAAGGCATCCTGGCCGACGTTGCCCCCACCGTCTTGTCACTTCTCAACATTCCCATTCCGGTTTCCATGATCGGCCGCAACCTCCTCGGGTAACCATACCAAAATAGTCACTTCTCCCATAAATCTCATATCCTCACGATACTCCTCGATACTTTCATGGATTTTAGTTAATTCCTGAACAATCATCATTCTTGCCTCCGGATATTTTGTTCTAATTGTCCTACATGTCTTATCCGACCTATTCGGACTCTCGTAAATCACATGCGTATATCCCGGCAATAGTTCCCATTTCTTTCCCAAAAATCCCAAAAAAATAAACTTGTTTGTCGGTAACCCCGCCGCGCTTAATGCCGCCGTGGCGGCACTGGGTCCCGGAATCGGAACAACAGTGAATCCCGCAGCCCTGGCCGCTCTGACTATTTTATAACCCGGATCCGAAATCAGCGGCGTCCCCGCGTCCGACACCAGCGCTACATCACTATGAACCAAGTAACCAAGTAACAAACTAACCATCTTCGCCTCATTCCAATCTCTTATGGAAATAAACCTCCTCTTCAAAAGAGGTCCTCTTGCCAGGTTTGCAAGAGGACCTCTTGCAAAGTCCCTATCATCGAGAATTTTTAACAGTTGTCCGGTTCTCCTGGTGTCCTCGCATGCTATTACCGGTACTTCTAAAAGAACTCTTATAGCTCGTAGGGTAATATCTTCCAAGTTGCCAATAGGCGTGGCGACCACATATAATATCCCCATGATTGACTTCATTTTACACATCGATGTCCATTTGGGCCAACTCATTTCCACTTACGGAGTCTTCACCAACGCCATCCTCTCCTTAATCATCTTTAGTGAAACCGGCCTTGTCTTTACGCCTTTTCTTCCAGGAGATAGTCTTATTTTCGCCGCCGGTGCCTTTTCCGCTCTCGGCGCTCTCAATCCTCTTATCGTCTTTATATCTCTATCGGTGGCAGCTATTTTAGGCGATACCGCCAATTACTGGGTCGGTCATTTCTTCGGCCAAAAAATCCTGGACCATCCCAAAATCCCCATCAATCAGCACCATATCGACCAAACTAACCAATTCTTTGCCAAACACGGTGGCAAGACCATTTTTCTGGCCCGCTTTGTCCCTATTGTCCGGACTTTTGCCCCTTTCGTTGCCGGCATTGGCAAAATGTCTTACCCCAAATTCATTTCGTATAACATAATCGGCGGCCTGATCTGGGTCGGCCTATTCACTGCCGCCGGCTACTTCTTCGGCAACGTCCCCATCATCAAACACAACTTCTCCCTGGTCATCATGGCCATCATCATCCTCTCCGTCGTCCCCATTCTCTTCCACTTCGTCACCAGCAAACTCAAGAAGAATATCTCCTGACCACCCCCACTACCTTCCCCTGAATTTTGACATGGGTGACGAAAATAGGGGACATGGCGGAGTTGGCGGGCTCCAACCTGATCCTCGTCGCTTCCTTGAAATATCGTTTCAACGTGGCGAAGCCGTTTTCTAAAAGGGCCACCACCACATCGCCGTTGGTTGCCGCCTCCGTCTGCTCCACAACCACATAATCCCGGTCATAAATTCCGGCCTCAATCATCGAATCGCCCTTGACCTGCAGCACAAAATTCCGTTTTTTAGACGACACCATGGTCGGCGGTACAGCAAATATCGCGTTCGGATCCGTGTACGGTTCAATAGGCTGTCCGGCCGCGATAAATCCTAGCACCGGCAATTCAATGGCGGCTGGCACGTCCATCCTCTTGGCCGCGTTTTTATCCAGGATCTCAATTCCCCGCACCGTCCCGTCATACCGCTTAATTACCCCTTTCTTCTCCATTGTTTCCAGATGCTCATGGACAGTGGCCAGTGAGGACACACCCAAAGCCTTGGCAATTTCAACCAGCGTCGGCGAATATCCGTGTGCCTGGATATACTGTGATATAAAATCCAGTATCTGTCTTTGCCTGTTGTACAAAACCACCGGCATGAATATAATATAGTCCAAACTTTACCCAAATGTCAAGAGGCGTTCTCAACTTTCACTTTTTTACCACATCTTGGATTTCTCGGATCCATACAAGCTCCCTCTTCAAAACAACTAGAATTGTGTATCGCTGCACCGCAATTCTCAAAAAAGCGCAAATCTTCCTCAGTTGGAGCAGGACCAATATCACCCAACCAGGGATATGTGAACCTCAAATTTTTTTACATCTCACGCCACTTTTCTTGTAATACACCCATATGTTTAAACTGAAATCGAATTATAAGCCCACCGGAGATCAACCTCAAGCCATTGAGAAGTTGATGTCAGGCCTCAAATCAGGGGCGGATCACCAGGTACTCCTCGGAGTAACCGGATCCGGTAAAACATTCACCATGGCCAATGTCATAGAGAAATATCAAAAGCCCACCCTGGTAATTTCCCACAATAAAACCCTGGCCGCACAGCTATATCAGGAGTTCAAAGAATATTTTCCTGACAACGCCGTCTCGTATTTTGTGTCTTACTACGATTATTATCAGCCGGAAGCCTACATTCCCCAAACGGACACATATATCGAAAAAGAGACAGACATCAACGACCAGATCGACAAACTCCGCCTGGCCGCCACCATGAACCTCATGACCAGACCGGACACTATCGTGGTCGCTTCGGTCTCCTGCATCTACAATTTAGGGTCTCCCGTTGAATATTCCAAAACGATTCTTGAATTGGCCGAAGGGCTCAAAGTCACCCGCGACCAGATACTCATGCGTCTCTCCGACCTGCAATACCTCCGCTCCGATTACGACTTCAAACGCGGCACCTACCGCACCCGCGGCGACATTATTGACATTTATCCGGCCTACGAAGACGTCTGCGTCCGCGTCCATCATCAACTCGGACGCATAATTCGCCTGGAAAAGCTAAACGCCTTGACAGGCGATCTCATCCCGAGCGAGCGGACAACAATATACCCTGCCAAACACAACATCCCCGCCAGAGATAATTCATCGGCCATGAATCAGATCCAGTCAGATCTCATTTCTCAAATCTCATATCTCAATTCTCAAAACAAGTTGTTAGAAGCCCACCGGCTCAAACAGCGCGTCACCTACGATCTGGAAATGATCCGTGAATTAGGCTACGTCAACGGTATTGAAAACTATTCGAGATATTTTGACGGTAGACAAACAGGCGAACCCCCATTCTCTTTGCTCGACTACTTTCCAAATGATTACCTGCTGATAATCGATGAGTCCCACATGACCATTCCCCAAATCAGGGGTATGTACCATGGCGACCGATCCAGAAAACAGACCTTAATTGACTACGGCTTCCGCCTCCCAGCCGCTCTGGACAATCGGCCTTTGAAATTTGACGAATTTTCCCGCCGCATGGGCAAAACTATTTACACTTCGGCCACACCTGACGAATGGGAACTTTCACAGGGGCCAGTAGTCGAACAACTCATCCGTCCAACCGGCCTCGTCGACCCCCAGGTTGAAGTTCTACCAACCATCAACCAAATTCAGGATCTAATTTCTAAGATCGAGACTCTAATTTCCAAACACCAAAGAGCTCTAGTGACTACATTGACCAAACGCATGGCCGAGGATCTCACATCTTATCTCACCGAGCGTGGTCTGAAAGTTCAATATCTCCATTCGGATATCGAAACTCTCGAACGCCTGGACGTCCTGTCAGATTTACGTTCCGGAACTTACGACGTAGTAGTCGGCATTAACCTGCTCCGGGAAGGTCTCGACCTGCCCGAAGTTTCTCTCGTTGCCATTTTGGACGCAGATAAGGAAGGTTTCTTACGCTCCCGTACCTCGCTTATCCAAACCATGGGTCGTGCCGCTCGCCACTCCGAAGGCCGCGTGGTCATGTATGCCGATCACATTACCGCTTCTATGCGCAATGCCATCGAGGAAGTAAATAGGCGCCGACAGATCCAAACCGAGTACAACACAGCCCACAATATAACTCCCCAAACCATTGTGAAAGCTATCCGTGAAAGAATTGTTGAAAAGATTGACTCAGAACCAGTCAAACTTGACCCTAAGTCTATTCTTTCGGGTCACTCGCTCGACGCTTCAGATATCGATTTGTCTCAAGTCACGCAATTAGTCCCATCAGATTTATCCCGACTTATTCGTCTTATGGATAAGCAAATGAAACGGGCTGCAAAAAATTTAGACTTCGAACTCGCCGCCAAACTCCGCGACAAAATCCTAGAAATCCAAAAACTCTCTACATAACAAGGTATTGAACAAAACCCGAACTTCTTATACAATCTATCCCCGGACGGTTTCGCATCTCAAACAACATATGACACTTTCTCTATACTTTTTAGCTTCAACTTCACTAGTAACGCAAACTACATTTAAACATCCGGCTTCTTTGAGGTTCAATATCCTTGATCTAGCCTCAATTAACGCTGCCACAAAATCTAATGAAGCTATTTCACACCTCTCCTTACAAGCACCGCAACAAATATAAACCATCACCAATGCTACACCTTATGTCAACAGACTTCATTAAAATCCGGGGTGCCAGGGAGCACAATCTCAAAAATATCGACGTTGATATTCCCAAAAATCAACTGGTAGTTTTCACCGGCCTATCCGGCTCCGGCAAGAGCTCCATGGCATTTGATACCATCTATGCAGAAGGCCAGCGCCGGTACGTGGAGTCCTTAAGCTCATACGCCCGGCAGTTTCTGGGCGTCATGGACAAGCCCGAAGTGGATCACATCGAAGGCTTGTCCCCGGCCATATCCATTGATCAGAAGTCAGCCAGCCACAACCCCAGGTCAACCGTTGGCACCGTCACGGAAATCTATGATTACTTAAGGCTGCTTTTTGCCCGCATTGGCCATCCCCACTGCCCGAAGTGCGACAGGGAAATCGCCCAGCTCTCCGTCCAACAAATTACTGATCAAATATTGAATCTTGCGGCATTGAATCTTGCATCCTCAAAAATTGTCCGCTTTTTACTCCTTTCCCCGGTTATCCGTGACCGCAAAGGTGAATTTACTGACCTATTCTCCTCGCTGCGCCAAAAAGGCTATTCCCAGGCTCGGGTGGACGGCAAAATAATCGATCTCTCCGAAGACATCCTCATTTTAAAAAACAACAAACATTCGATCGAAGTCGTGATTGACCGGCTGATTTTGGACAAAAAAACTTTGGATGAAAACCGATCACGCGTATTCGAATCGGTTGAAAATGCTCTCAAACTTTCCGAAGGGTTGGTTATTTTAGCGGCAGTGTTGGACAAGTCTTTTGACTTGCCGCATAAGCCAAAAGAAATGGAAGATCATTTGTTTTCCGAGCGCTTTGCCTGTCCGGTAGACAACATCTCGCTTCCCGAAATTGAACCCCGGATGTTTTCTTTCAACTCGCCCCACGGCGCCTGTCCCTCCTGCACCGGTCTGGGCACTCTCCTCAAAATTGACGAAAAACTCATCTTAAATCCCAACCTGACCATTTCCGAAGGCGGCATACTACCCTACGCCAATACCTTTACCTACGATTCGTGGTTTTCTCACAAAATCCAGCAGTTTATTCCGATCCGCATTCCGATTAAGGAACTAAACTCTCATCAAAAAAACCTACTTCTATACGGTACCTCACCCCATCCCTCTCCTACGGCGAAGACACGAGCCGAAAGCGAGAAATTAGGAGAGGGAGGCGGGGAGGGTGAGGTATCGGGTTCTTTCGAGGGAATCATCACCAATCTGGAACGCCGATACAAACAGACCCAGTCCGATTTCATCAGAAACGAAATCGAAAAATATATGCGCAAGGAAATCTGCCCGGCCTGCCGGGGAGCCCGCCTCAAACCCGATTCCCTCGCTGTGACCATTACAGGTAAATCAATTATGGAAGTCTCGCGTCTGTCCATTTCTGGTTCCCTGAGTTATTTAACTAACTTAACTGACTTAAACAACCGCGAAAAAACCATCTCCGCTCCCATTCTCAAAGAAATCCGCGAGCGCCTTGGATTTCTGGAGTCCGTCGGGCTGGATTACCTGACCCTGGACAGGACAGCCAATACCCTGGCCGGGGGAGAGGCGCAACGCATCCGTTTGGCATCCCAGATAGGCTCCGGTCTTTCCGGAGTACTATATGTGTTAGACGAGCCGTCCATCGGTCTGCATCAAAGAGACAATCAAAAATTAATAGATACGTTAAAAAGATTAAGGGACCTCGGCAATTCCGTCATTGTCGTCGAGCATGACCGGGATATGATGCTCCAGTCCGACTGGATCGTCGACTTCGGTCCGGGCGCCGGCGACCACGGCGGCCGCGTCGTCTCCCAGGGCACACCCGCCCACATTCTCTCCGACCCTAAATCCTTAACCGGTCAATATTTATCCGGAAAAAAACAAATTATGACTACAAATGACAATCGTATGACTACGAACGACAAAACAATACTTCTCAAAGGCGCTTCCGAACACAATCTAAAAAATCTGAATGTGGACTTCCCCCTGGGCAAATTCATCACCATCGTCGGCGTCTCCGGCTCCGGCAAATCCACACTTCTTATTGACATCCTTTACCACGCTCTCGCCCAAAAACTCAACCCGGACCATCGCACGAAACCTGGCAAATTTGCCGACCTTAAGGGCATTGAAAACATTGATCGGGCCATTATGGTCGACCAGTCACCGATCGGCCGCACACCGCGTTCCAACCCCGCGACTTACACCGGTCTGTTTACCCCCATCCGCGATATTTTCGCCATGACTTCCGAAGCTCGGGTCAGGGGTTATCTGCCGGGTCGGTTCAGCTTCAACGTTAAAGGCGGTCGGTGCGAAGCCTGCCAGGGCGACGGCCAGATAAAAATTGAAATGCAGTTTCTCCCTGACGTTTACGTTGCCTGTGAAGTCTGCGGCGGGTCCCGCTACAATTCCGAAACACTGGAGGTCCACTTTAAAGATAAAAACATTTCAGACATCCTCAGCATGACCGTCGAACAAGCATTGGACTTTTTCTCGGCTATCCCCGCTGTCACCGACAAACTCCAAACGTTAAAAGACGTCGGCCTGGATTACATTAAGCTCGGCCAGCCCGCCCCGACACTTTCCGGCGGCGAAGCCCAGCGGGTCAAACTAGCCACCGAACTATCTAAGCGGGCCACCGGCAAAACCTTTTACATCCTTGATGAACCAACGACGGGCTTGCACTTTGCCGATTTAGAAAAACTGTTAATCGTTTTACGTCGGCTCGCCACCGCCGGGAACACTGTTGTAGTCATCGAACATAATCTGGACGTTGTCAAAAATTCCGACTGGGTCATCGAGCTGGGTCCTGGTGGTGGGGATTCCGGCGGCCGTCTCCTCGCCTCCTGCCCCCCCGCAGCTCTCAAAAAAATCAAGTCATCTCCAACCGGCCAATTCCTCTAAATTACCATTCAAAACGTATTCCTACGGCTGTTTCAATCTCATGATAAAAACCTTTCGCCTCCTCTAAATATTTCTCCTCAACTTGTTGTACTTCTTTCAAAACACTCTCTGGTAAAGTCATATTTGATTTCATTGCATTCATCACAGCCACATGCATATCTCGCACACCAAGAGCTCTGGAGCGTCTAGCTGACTCTTCATTTATTGGCTCGCCTAAGGCATTTCTTCTCATCTCACCATTTGTGACGCTTTGTCCTGCAAAATAAATGTCCAAAATAACCTGCTTAACCGAAGCGTCTACAACCGACCTAAGTCTATCTACTGACACACCTAGATTCTATCTCGTAATTCCTAAATTGCAACACGTAGGATAGTTCTTATATAATCCCCAAATGGCAATCATTGCATGCGTTTTTGCCCATCCGGATGATGAGGCTTTCGGACCGGGCGGGACGATAGCCAAACTAGCCAACGACAACCACATCGAGATCATCTGCTGTACCGACGGGGATCATCAGGACAGGGGACTGAAAAATATCCGCGACAAAGAGCTTCTGGCTTCAGCCAAAATTTTGGGCGTCAAACAAGTCCATTTCCTGGATTTTGCCGACGGCAGCCTGTGCAACAGCCTCTACCACCAACTCGCGAATCAGATAAAAGAAAAATTGGATAAAATCAAACCGGAAACACTTATCACTTTTGACGAAAACGGCGTTTCCGGCCATCTGGATCACATTGCAGTTACATCCGTTATCAACTGGCTTTTCCCAAAATTAACCTATCTCAAAAAAATACTTTACTTCACTAATCCCATACAACTCACTGATAAAATCCCCGACTATTTTGTTTACTTTCCGCCCGGTCGGACTAAGGCCGATGAAATTGTTGATGTTTCCGAAGTCTGGCCAACCAAAGTTGCTGCCATGAGTGCCCATGTTTCCCAAAAATCCGACTGCGACATGATCTTGGGCATCCTTTCGGATCTTCCCAAAGAAGAGTGGTTCCTGGTACGATCAAAGGAGTGAAAAAATTCCTTTTGCTTTTTTTGCCTCTCCTATTTCCGGTATCAGTATTCGCTTCGGATTTCAATGTGAACCAAACCGTCGACTATGTTTATGATTCTTCCGGCCGGTCCACCGTCACCCACCGCTTTACCCTGACCAACAACTCTTCCTTTGCTTACGCCACATCATACCAGCTGAAACTCCAGGGACTATCCTCGGCGCCCCAAAATTTGGCCGCGTCTGACGCGGTAGGCCCGCTCAAAGCCTCCCTCCAGCCGGCACCCCCCGACGGCTATCAAATAATCGTAGATCTCTCCCGTCCCGTCGTTGGCAAAAATCAATCGTCAAATTTCCAACTCTCATATACTTCTGACCCGGCCAAACACAACGGCCAAATCTGGGAGTTAACTTTGCCCCGGCTGACTTCGGTCGACTCGATCGACTCATACAGCCTGAACCTCACAGTTCCGGAAGCATTCGGCAAACCAGCCTTTATTTCACCCTTACCGGTCCAAACCAATAACTCCACCTACACCTTTATCCAAAGCCAGCTTACTGACTCTCCGGTCATTGCCTCCTTTGGCCAACTGCAAAACTACGCCTTCACTCTCAAATATCATTTGTCCAATTCCTCATCCAAGCCCGTACCTGCTACTATTGCCCTGCCGCCGGACACGGGTTATCAGCGCGTCCTTTATTCCTCAATTCAACCCCCACCGGAAAACGTCACTGTTGACCCGGACGGTAACTGGATCGCCTCCTACACTCTCAAGCCCAAGTCCGGGCTGGATATTTCCGCTTCCGGCCAAGCCCGGCTCCTGTCCCAACCAACTTCTTCCTTTTCCCAGACTTTTTTCCCCGGTCTCCGCGCAGACAAGTACTGGCCGGTGGACAACCCCGACCTCAAAGACCTGGGCCAATCACTCAAAACCCCCCGGGACATTTACGCCTTTGTCGTCAGATACTTAACTTACGACTACTCCCGCCTGACACCAACATCCGCCACTGTTCGCCGCGGAGCGCTTGAGGCCTTTGCCGACCCATCACACAGCCTCTGCTCCGACTTTACCGATCTCTTTATAACTCTGGCCAGGGCAGCCGGGATTTCCGCCCGCGAAGTGCAGGGTTTCGCCTACTCCACCGATCCTCATCTACAACCTCTAAGTCTGGTTACCGACGTTCTCCACTCCTGGCCACAGTATTGGGATACAACCCGCAACGTCTGGGTCAGTATCGATCCCACCTGGGGTAAAACCACCCGGGCCGACTATTTCTCCCAATTCGATTTCTCCCACTTCGCCTTTGTTATCCACGGCCAGTCATCAACCCAGCCTCTCCCGCCGACCGATATTGACGTCAACTTCGCTCCTTACACCGAACCTTCACCCCCTCCCCTGGACATCTCCTGGATCAGGCCGTCCCAGTTCGTTCCGGTTTTTCCCATCCGCACCACCCTGCGTGTAAGAAACAACCAGCCCTGGGCCCTTTACCGTCTGCCTATAGAATTCGACTCTGCTTCCCTCCTCGTAGAAATCCTGCCGCCCTACGCTACAGCCGATCTGCCGATTACCATCAGAACCCCACTATGGCCCAGTTTCCAATCCCGTTATTACACTGCTTCGGCCGGTACCCGCCGTGTCACCTATAATATAGGTGCCCGTTACTTTCTCGCCTGGCATATCACCCTTGGCCTCATCGTCTCACTCATTATCATCACAACTGGCTTTGTTGCCTACCGTTCCTGGAGTCTACATCTTCAAAGACGCCGGAGGAAATATCCTCTACGTGGGCAAGGCCAACAATCTTAAGTCCCGGGTTCGCTCCTACTTTGCTCCTCCAATTCGTCTCGGCCCCAAAACCGCCGCCCTCGTTTCCCAAATTGACTCAATAAGCCACATCCCGGTTCGATCAGAACTCGAGGCCCTGCTTCTGGAATCCCGCCTCATTAAAAAGTTTCTCCCCCCCTACAACATCGCCTCCCGTGACGACAAATCTCCCTATTTCATCCACATCACCCGCGAGCAGTTTCCCAAGCCAATAATCAATCACGAACCAAAAAACTCTCTCTCCGGTCCGTTCTTAAATCGCCTTACTCCAACCAGAATCCTTCGCCAGCTTCGAAAAATTACGCCCTACTGCACTGCACCCCGTCCCGTCAAACGCCCCTGCCTGTATTCCCACCTGGGACTGTGCCATCCCTGTCCAGCCACCGGCAACCAAACCACCTACCTCAAAAATATTGCGCGTCTCAAACGCCTCCTCCATGGCCACTTTTCATCCGTTAAATCCGAACTCACACATCTGATGAAATCAGCTTCAAGCGCCCAAGATTACGAACAGGCGGCCGAAATCAAAAAATCCCTGGACTCACTGAATTATCTGTTAACTTCTCCCATCCGCCCGGACGACTACATCGCCAATCCCAATCTCATTGCCGACCGCAATCTTGAATCCATCGAGTCTCTAAAACAATTTCTTCCGGGCAGCCTTCACCGAATAGAATTTTACGACAACGCTCACCTTGCTGGAACCCATCCTACTTCCGCCATGACCGTCGCCATCGATGGCGAGGTCAACCCCCATAACTACCGCCACTTCACCCTCCACACCTCTGATGATATTTCTATGATGAAAGAAGTCCTCACCCGCCGACTAAAAACCGACTGGCCCACGCCGGACTTGATAGTCTTAGATGGGGGATTACCCCAACTATCCATCATTGCTTGGAATATTCCAACAATTGCCTTGGCAAAAAGAGAAGAAATCATTTATTTACCAAACGGGAAAAATATCAGTTTACCTAAAAATCATCCTGGATTATTACTGCTGATGCGCTTGCGCGACGAAGCCCACCGCTTCTCACGTCGTTTGCACCACAAACACCGGGCTAGTATGATAAAACAATGATCCGCCTCATTCTCCGTTCCATTGCCATCAATTTGGCCAGCGTGTACATCGCCGCCCAGGTCCTGTCCGGCGTTATAACCTACGTCGGCGGCTGGCAAACCCTTTTTCTGGCCGCCCTGGCTATCGCCCTGGTCAATCTCTTTGTCCGGCCCATCGTCAACTTACTGCTTTTGCCCATTCACCTCATCACCTTGGGCGTCTTTCGCTGGATCGCCAACCTGGTCACGCTTTATTTAGTTACCTG
>Ga0209542_10003723_pt1 | contig 32264 bp, 34 predicted proteins | sample RifCSPhighO2_01_FD_184028 | JGI IMG/M metagenome (GOLD analysis project Ga0209542, IMG submission 184028) | Soil microbial communities from Rifle, Colorado - Rifle CSP2_plank highO2_0.1 (SPAdes) (version 2) | ecosystem: Environmental > Terrestrial > Deep subsurface > Rock core/Sediment ... | reverse complement strand
GTGTGTTTCATATATATTGTGGTATGTTTTCTTTAGGCTCATGCCTCTAGTGTACTTGAAAACCGAGGGTTTTCAAACTTTCCTACAAGGTACTCGCGGCAAGCCGCGAGGAAATACCTTGCGGTATATATACCATAATAGCCACGGTCGTGGTTATTATGGTTACTAAGTAATAGGTATTATCGCAAAGATTGTAGAAAGTAAGCGGCCAAAAGTGAAATCGCAAGACCGGCCGGAAAGGTCCAAAGAAAAATTTTAAAAAGCTTGTGCATTGTTGTTCGAAAACTAGTTCCAGAATACCCTTTTGCCTCGGATTCAAATATTCTACGAAACCAGGGTATAAACCAGAACAAAACGTTGACAAGAATACAAGCAAGAGTCATAGCGCCAGGCACAATTGAAAAAGCCATTAAAAAACCAAGTATTAAACTACGAAGACTAATGCTGCCACTCTGATGCCAAAAATATCCCCATTCATGACTAGGATAAATTGTGACATGAAACAACCAAATTAGTTTTAAAAGCAGATACCAAATCACTGGCCATGTGACCAACAAAAGCAGAATGAGTACTATATTCCAGGGACTTTTCCGACGTGTTGCTCGCTGTCGTGCATCGCTATAATACTTGATAGTTTTATCTATTATTTGTTTCATTGATTATCTAGTCAAAATAATTCTTCAACCTCGAAATTTTATCATGCTGGCGGAGTTTTTCGTGGACTTTGGCTTCAATTTGACGAATACGTTCGCGAGTCACTCCGAACTCTTCCCCGACTCGCTCTAGGGTGTGTTGAATACCGTCCAAGAGTCCATAGCGCATTTCTAGAATCTTGCGCTCTTTGGGATTGAGCTCGCTCAAAACTTCGCGAATTTGGTCAGAAAGAATTCTGCGGGAAGATTCTTGATCTGGACGCAAAATTTTATCATCTGGAATAAAGTTTTCCAAAGTTGATTTGTCGTCATCGTCCCCAACCGGCTGCTCTAGGGAAACTGTCTCTTGGGAAATATTTTCAATCACATGGATTTTTTCCACGGGGATACCCATTTCCGTGGCAATCTCTTCTGCTAGCGGCTCTCGGCCCAAATCTTGAGAAAGCCAACGATGCGTCTGCTTATATTTAGAAATAGTCTCCACCATATGCACTGGTATGCGGATCGTGCGGGACTGATCAGCCAGGGCACGAGTTATTGATTGACGGATCCACCAAGTCGCATAAGTGGAGAATTTATATCCCTTAGTCCAATCAAATTTCTCCACCGCCTTAAATAAGCCTAAATTGCCTTCCTGAATAAGATCGAGCAGGGTTAGATTAGCTGAACGACCGACATATTTTTTCGCAATCGAAACCACTAGACGCAAGTTGGCCCGAGCCAGCAGATTTTTAGCCTCGAGATCCCCATGCTCAATACGCTTGGCTAGATCTTTTTCATCGCTGGCATGGATCAATGGGTATTGGCCGATCTCTTTCAGGTACATCTGGATCGAGTCATGCATCGAGGATTTATTTAAATCTTTATCAGTCAAGTCCACATTGAGATTAAGCAGATTGCCTCCTTCAAGCACATCGATCCCGGCAATGGCAAATTTCTCGTAAAGCTCATCTAAAAATAAAATATTATTTTCAATGTCCGGAAAAGTTTTCAAGATCTCGTCGTAAGTGATAAACCCGCGCTTGCGCCCTTTTTCTATAAGATCACTCGCGATGCGAGATAAATTGTCCGCTTTCTTTTCAGCTGATGATAATTTCACCATCTTTTTCTTTAGAATCTTTTTTGTTTTAATTTTCTTTACTTTTTTGATTTTAGGCTTCTTGATCTTTTTGTTCATTTTTTTGCTTTTTGTTTTTTTCTTCATATATATAATATTACTTTTTTATACGACTATTTTTAATTGCTTGTATTTTATTGCTTAAAATCTGGCATTCTTTGAGTATCTCCGCTGATTTCTCTCGATCTTTGACTTCTTCGGCCTTATGTAATTCCCTCATCTTTTTCTCTAATTCCTCTTTTAAATATTCTTCTTTCAAATTAGACAGCATTTCACCCACATCTTTTTCTAAATTGGCACCTTCCTCATAGAAAACTTCTGCTTCAAAAATCAAATCTCCTTCATTTTTTTTTGTTTTTTCCAACAGAACTGCTCCCGTGGTATGCAAAACTTCTGATAATTCTTTCAAGATGTTTTCAAAATCAGTATTGGACTTGTTGAGGGTTCTCTGCCACAAAATAATTCCAAGTAATTTACGTTCAATATAGTCTTTGCGGTATAAAGTGTTTAGAGACCCCTTCGCCTCAATTATTTCTTCCTTTTCATATTTTAATTCTTGTTCTATTTTCTTCAGATCATCTTCCAGAGCGCTATGGGGAATACTGGATGAATCGCTAATTTTTTTTATGAAATATGTTTTCTCGATAGAGCTTTCCAAGGCATTTACAAAAGGCAATATTTTTTCTTTTATTTCCCGACCGGCTTTGCGTCCATCATTTTGATAACTTTTCAAAACTTTATGCAGCAGAAATTCGATAATATGTTTCGAATTTTTAATTGCTTCTCGCCAAGCATCTACGCCCATTTTAGAGACACAGTCAGCTGGATCAACCCCATCCGGCAAATCCACGACTTTCACATCCATTCCCAAAGAAAGAGCTATCTTACCTGCTCGGATTGTGGCATTAGCTCCAGCCTTATCCGCATCAAAGGCCAGCACGATATTTTGCGACAGGCGGCGGACCAGCCCTAAGTTGCTGACTACATTTTCTTTGGAAACTGTAGAATCTGACAAGGCCGTGCCGGAAGTAGCGATGGTATTCCGATACCCCGCTTGGTGTGAAAGAATCAAATCCATCTGACCTTCCACTAAAATGGAGAAATCATTCTTGCGGATTGAATCTTTGGCCTTATCTATGCCATACAACACTGCATTCTTACTGAAAATCGGAGTCTCCGGGCTGTTGAGATACTTGGCCGACTTTCCATCATCCACAAAAATTCTGCCGGAGAAAGCCACCACTCGGCCACTGGAGTCCGTGATCGGAAACATTATCCGTCCGCGAAAACGGTCGTACATTGCTTTAGCCTTATCTTCAGGCTTTTTAGCGAGTCCTGCCTTTTCAGTCTCATTGTCCGTAAAACCCTTCGCCTTTAGATGATCATAAAGCTGGCGCCAGTCCAAAATCGCAAAGCCGATTCTGAAATCTTTTATACTTTTTTCTGTCAGTCCACGAGACTTAAGATATTCAAATACTTCCTTATTGCCTTTCAAGTTGTTTTCAAAATACCCAGTAGCTTCCTCCATGGCTCGGTATAACTTTTCCTTCTCGCCTTCGGCCTCCTGCATTTCTTTGCTATAAACTTCCAGCTTCACTCCCGCCTTGTCGGCCAGAAGCTTGAGCGCGCCCTTGAAATCCAGCCCTTCAAATTCTTCCACAAAAGTAAAAATATCCCCGGAAGCTCCGCAACCGAAACAATAATAGCTCCTCCGCTCCGGCGAGACGAAAAAGCTAGGCGTCTTTTCGTTATGAAACGGACATCGGCCCTTCCAACTCGCCCCCGCCTTATCCAGCTTCATATAAGATGAGACCAGCGTGAGAATGTCTATTCGTGATTTGATTTGATCAACAGATGTGGACATAATTTTTACTTTTCCAATAGTCTACTACTGGAATTGATCTTTCTTCCTTTTTAATTTAAAAATAAGAAAACATGATAGCAATGGAACAAATAAAGGTAAAATAAAACCTAAGATTATTGTTGATTTTAAGAATCTTGGAAAATTATCGTCAGCAAGAGTATTAAGACAAAATATATAATTTAATGGACAAGTTTTTGATGCAACAAGACTAGAATCATAGTCAACATGAATAATAGGCAGTAAATTAAAAATGTAAAAACTGAGTACAAAAACTAAGAGAAACATTCCCACATTAACTAATTTACGATTTTTCATATTATTTTTGTTAACTTGCTAAATAAGCTTATAAATTATGGATAATTTCGATTTGGTAATGACTTGACATAAATTTGGTGTTTGCTATACTAAGCCCATAAATAAGAAAGAGACCCTTGATATGTTAAGGCATATCCGGGGGCTTTTTCATTTTTGCCTTAATTTTTCCATAAATTGGTCCAAGATAATAATCGATACATTTGTTCTTTTTAATAGAAGTGACAGAATTTTAAATTCGAGGCATCTATGTAGACTGTAGAGTTTTTGTTCATATGGATGGGTGTTTGCAAAAGGGGAAACAGATGAAACTGCTTAGTCTTTAACGGGTCAGTCCTCACGCACACTTTTTTTTGCTGTTACCCAGACCGCAGAATGTTCGTAGTGCGATACACATTCCGCTCCCCCTTTTGCAAACACCCTTATTATACCCTAATAATTTACAAAATGTCTTCAACTTTGACTTTGCTCTTGAACCCAGTTCCGGCAGGAATGAGTCGGCCGATGATGACATTTTCTTTAAGTCCGCGAAGAAAGTCTACGCCGCCTTTGACGGCGTTTTCGATCAGCACGCGGTTGGTATTTTGGAAGGAAGCGGCCGAGAGCCAAGATTTGGTGCGCAAAGATACTTCGGTAATGCCGAGCACGACGGTCTCTGCTTTGGCGCCCTTTTCTTCCCCAACTCTAGTATTTTCTTCGATGAAAGCGGTATTTTCAACGATGTCGCCGATAGAAAAATTTGTCTCGCCGGCATCTTTTATCTTGCGACGGGAGAACATCTGGCGGATAATTATTTCCGTATGTTTTCTGGAGATTGAGGCGCTCTGCAATTCATAAACTTTATTTATTTCTCGGATGATGTACTTTTCTACTAGCTCTTTACCGCCAAATTTAAATATTTCCGCAATATCAGCTGATCCGTTGGTTAAGAGATCTCCTTTCTTCACCTTATCGCCCACTTTGACCATCGGCATTCGGTGGAAGGCTACTTCGTACTCTATTTCATTCGGTTTACCATCTTGCTTGGTGTCGGAAAGCACTTTAATTATTTTTTCTCCAGCCGCCATTGCATTATGTGCAGGCTTGCCATCTTTAGACATGATCGAAATCACTTCCCCGTCCGTCTGCGAAACAACTGCTGGATTTTTAGGAATTCTTCTTTCAAATATTTCTTCGACACGTGGCAGACCGGTAGTGATATCCGTGCCGGCCACCCCTCCCGCATGGAAAGTTCGAAGAGTCAGCTGAGTACCCGGCTCTCCGATAGCTTGAGCCGCAATAATACCAACGGCTTCGCCCAGTTCAACTAAGCGATTTCGCCCCAAATCAAGCCCATAACAATGAACACAAAGACCATGCACAGTTCTGCAAGTAAGCGGAGAACGGACAAAGACTTCGGTTATACCCGCTCCTTCAATATTATAAGCTTCCTCTTTAGTAATTAAGAAACCTCGCTTATAGACAACTTTCCCGTTTTTATCTTTGATATCTCCGGCTAAAACTCGTCCACGGATATTTTTTGAAAGCGGAATTTCAATTCCGGAAATATCTTCTCGAGTGACAATTCTCCCCTCCTTAGTACCGCAATCCATTTCGGTAATAACCACGTCCTGAGCCACATCCACCAATCGGCGAGTCAAGTATCCAGCTTTGGCGGTATTTAAAGCGGTGTCAGAGGCACCCTTACGAGCACCGTGAGTAATGACGAAATATTCAATTGGTGAAAGACCTTCTTGATAGCAAGGGATAATTGGGAATTCCAAAGTTTTGCCTTGGTTGTTTTGGATCAGCCCGATCATGCCAGTCATTTGCATCAAGGATGACATAGTGCCTCTGGCTTTCGAAGTGAATAAATCATAAGTAGAACTATGCTTATCGAGTGTCTTGGGTAAAACTTTTTCCAAATCTTTTTTGGTACGAGTCCAGACTTCAATAATCTTTTGGTATTTTTCCTCTTCAGACAAAAGCCCTTCGCGCCACTGCGAGATTATCGCCTCTTCGAGTTTCTTGCCTTCAGCTATAATCTTTGGCTTCTCCAGTGACACCGAAACATTGTCCAGACCCCAAGTAGTTCCTGAAACCGTTGCATACTTAAAACCAAAGAATTTGATTTTATCCAAGATGGCTGGAGTATTATCTACACCCGAATGAATAATAATTTCATCCAGAAGAGCGGACAATCTGTCTTGGGTCATTTCATCATTTACGTAGGAAAAATCAGACGGTAATATGGTATTAAAGAGAAGCTTGCCAACAGTCGTCTCAAAAATTCCTCCGTCAAATTTTCGATACTTCGGCTTGTCGATCGCCAAAACTTTTATTTTAGCTCGCAAAGAAATAACTCCATATTCATAAGCGGTGATGGCGTTATTAGGGCGTGAGAAATACTTACCCTCGCCGAGCTCTCCATCCATTGATTTAGTCATCCAATAGCTACCGAGCACCATATCCATGCGAGGATGTACGATCGGATCGCCATTTTGCGGCTTGAGCAAGTTCTTGTTTGAAGCCATTAATTCTTTCGCTTCAGCTTGCGCTTCCTCTAAGAGCGGAACATATACGGCCATTTGGTCTCCATCGAAGTCAGCGTTAAAAGCCTGACAAACCAGCGGGTGAACTTGAATAGCATTGCCTTCAATCAGAATCGGATTGAAGGCTTGAATACCCAAACGATGCAAGGTCGGCGCGCGGTTCAAAAGGACATATTTTCCGGCAATAACTTCTTCCAACATCGCCCAAACGTCCGGAGTCCGCTCTTCGATCAGTTTGTTCGCCCCGCGGATATTGAAGGCCAGCTCGGCTTGTAAAATTTTAGAAATTACGAATGGGCGGAAAAGCTCGAGGGCCATATGCTTCGGCAATCCGCATTGATTAAGCTTCAGCTCCGGACCGACTACGATCACTGAACGACCTGAATAATCCACACGCTTGCCGAGCAGGTTTTGGCGAAACAGGCCTTGTTTGGATTTTAAATTGTCAGACAGAGATTTGAGCGGTCGCTTTTGAGATTGGCTCATAGCCGCCGAATCGTTTTGTTTAGCGATAGAGTTGTCGATCAACGCATCGACAGCTTCTTGAATAATTCTTTTTTCATTTCGCAAAATAACGTCTGGAGCATTTATTTCTTTCAGTTTCTTCAAGCGATTGTTTCGGTTGATCACTCGACGATACAGATCATTCAAATCAGAGGTTGCGTGCCTGCCTCCGTCGAGCGCCACCATCGGCCGCAAGACTGGTGGAATAACCGGAATAACGGTCAGGAACATCCATTCCGGACGAATGTCGGCATAGGTCATGGCGCGGATGAGCGACAGTCTTTTTTGCAGCTTTTCTTTTTCTGCCACACTCGCCTTCTCGATCATCTTTTCGGTGTGAGTTTTTAATTTATTCAAATCCAAATTCTTAAAGATAGAGTAGATAGCTTCAGCGCCGATGTTGGCTTCGAAACAAGTGCCGTATTTCAAAGAATAATGATGAAAAGATATCTCGTTCAGAACTTTTCCTTCATAAATTTCTCCAATTTCTTTTTTGGTAATCGAAAGCAGATTTTTCAATTTCTCTCGAGTGTCATCATTGGCGGCATTTTTTAGCTTCATTTTGTATTCTTTATCCAGTCCAGAAATAACATTCTGCTTTTCTTCCTCATGAACTTTGGTGATAATGTAGCCAGCAAAATATATAACCTTTTCAAGGTCAGAAACAGATATATTCAAAAGTATGCTCATACGAGAAGGTACGCCGCGCAAAAACCAAATATGCGACACCGGGGTAGAAAGCTCAATGTGGCCCATGCGCTCACGGCGCACGATTGAACGAGTAACTTCTACTCCGCATTTCTCACAGATGATATCTTTATAGCGAATTCGGCGATATTTTCCGCAGTAACATTCGTAATCTTTTTCCGGTCCGAATATTTTCTCGTCGAAAAGACCTCCGCGCTCGGATCGGCCTGTGCGGTAATTTATAGTTTCCGGCTTGGTGACTTCTCCGAAAGACCACTCTTTTATCTGCTCGGGTGAAGCGAGCCGGAGAGCGATAGAATCAAATTCAGTTGTGTTTAAGGTTTTCATATGTATGATTTATTATTACTATTTCGTGAATTTGAAGGTGGAAAGAATTTGATCAAATGTACTTACAAGCTTTGAATCATAGGGACTATAAGCTAAAAAATATACTTTACCATTAAAAACAAGCGTAACTGTTCCTACTTTTTGTCCTTCACTTAGAGAATATCCCCTTACTGCCTTTATTCCGTCTACTAAAATAGTGTGTTTGTCAGTCACATCTTTTGTCCAATCAGCTAACGCTTCGTCTTTTACATTTATATATGCAGGATTAGTAGCGTTAATGTATGAAACAATATCAATTGATATATTTTCCATATTATTAGCTTTCTGCCAATTTAGAGAAAGGGGAGCATCTACTTCCCAATTCCTAATGAATGCAAATTCATCTGAAGAAGAACCGGCATACCAATTAGAAGGATATTTCACAGAATATTTTAAGGAACTGTTAGTATATGTTTTCCAATTTGAAGTGTCAGATTGTATATTAACTGGCGGAGTTTGAGTATCTGTTTGCTGTTGATTTTGATTTGATTGCTCTGTTTCAACAGTAGGTGCTACTGCTTTTTTATTTTTATAAAGATATACACCACCGCCTATTAACAATAATGAGATGATTCCTAAAATTACTGAAACAATAAAACCTTTCTTAAAATTATTTTTCATAAAATTTTATTTTTTAACTTTATTTAATAATAAAAAATTTTTACCAGTTACGACCGATTTTCCAGTTTTCGATTCTAATGACTTTCGCGCATTTTTGGCAATATTCCCGCCTTTTCTGGCTGGAATTTTATTTTCTTCCAATCCTTTTGTTTCCATTGTCTCGGCAATTTGTCTCGTTGATAATTCAGCCAAAGCGGTAAAAACCAATTCTGCATCGGACATATGATCACGCAAATTTTGAGTTTTTAACTCTTTCATTTTTTTATGACTTTTAACAGAAACACCGCTCCATTCTTGGTGAATAATATTTGTTAAAATGGCATATTCTTTTTTTTCTTTTACTCTGCTCCCTTTCCAATAATCAGTGAGCTTATTTCTGATTTCCTGTCCCATCATTCTTTGCTGTATCCATTGATTACTTCGGCCGTGTTCTTGCCAATTCTCTCTTGCTCTGTTTACTGATCTTTCCGGATCGGCGATTTCTTGCAATCTTTCATAGCCAACTTTCGCCAGCCAAAGTTTCAACGGTTCCGCTTTTGGCGAAGGAATAGATTGAATAAGTCGTAAAATTATTTCCGGATCAGCAACATCTGTAAGATAAAATTTATTATCTGAAGCCTGCAATTTCAGTTGGTCACATTTTGTGACGACCTCACTTCCCTCTTCTTTTAAACGATTCTTTAATGTTGTCCAATAACTTTGAGCTTTCCTGTGTTCAAGCTGATCGGTTAAGACAGCGACAATATCAACCACTGAAAAATACCAGATCTCTTTTTTTTCATCATAATGCCTTCTTATTTTAAAGTTTTCAAAAATAGCCAATTGGTTTTTATCCATTTTTTTATTCTTTTTCTACGCCTTTTTTAAGATTCACATCCAGCGCTAGACCTCTCAAATAATTTAGAAGCACATTGAAAGATGCCGGAGAATTCGGCGGACGAATCGTCTCACTCTTAATAATCGAATCAAAAGTCGCTGACCGGCCCAGAATATCGTCGGACTTGATAGTAAGCATTTCACGCAGTGTATAAGCCGCGCCGTAGCCTTCCAATGCCCAGACTTCCATTTCTCCAAATCTCTGTCCCCCGCCTTGAGCTTTTCCGCCAAGAGGTTGTTGAGTAATCAGCGAGTAAGGCCCGATGGAACGCATGTGAATCTTGTCTTCCACCATGTGATGAAGCTTGAGCATATACATATAACCCACGGCCACGTCTTGCTCGAAAGCTTCTCCGGTGCGCCCGTCAAAAAGTTTCATTTTTCCATTCCCGGGTAATCCGGCTTTGACTAATTCTTGGCTGATCTCTTCGTGCTTGGCTCCTAAAAACGGCGGCACGATCGCCTGATAATTCAAGCTATTAGCGGCCATACCCAGATGCATTTCTAAAATTTGCCCCAAGTTCATACGGGATGGGATACCCAAGGGAGAGAGAATAATATCAATCGGCGTGCCATCGGCCATGTATGGCATATCTTCTTCCGGCAGAATGGTCGAAATGACTCCCTTGTTGCCGTGTCGTCCGGAAAGTTTGTCACCCACAGAAATATTTCTAATCTGAGCGAACTCAATGACAATTTTCTTGATGATGCCAGCTTCTAGAGTGTGTCCTAAGTCGCGGGAGAAAATCTTGACCCCGATGATGCGCCCGCGCTTGCCGTGCTCTACTCGAAGCGATGTATCTTTCACGTCGCGCGCTTTTTCGGCAAAGATGGAACGCAAGAGACGCTCTTCGGGAGTAAGCTCGGTCTCGCCTTTCGGAGTAATTTTACCGACTAAAATATCATTTTCCCTAACTTCCGCCCCAATGCGGACGATGCCGTCCTCATCCAAATCTTTGAGTTTCAATTCTCCGACATTTGGAATATCGCGAGTGGTAATTTCCGGTCCGAGCTTGGTATCTCGCACGACACAAATAAATTCCTCCACATAGACTGATGTAAATTTGCTTTTCTTCACTAAACGTTCCGAAACAATTATCGCATCCTCATAAGTTGATCCGGACCAAGACAAGAAAGCCACAAAAACATTCTGCCCAAGCGAAATTTGTCCGCCGACCGTACTGCTCGTGTCCGCCAACACTTTGCCTTTTTTTACCTTATCGCCTACGTTCACAAGTGGACGTTGGTGAAATACGGCAAAGTTGTTATTTCTCATGAAATTAATGAGATTGTAAGTTTTTTCGGACTTGCCTTTGACGATTATTTTCTTGGCATCCAAATAAGAAACCACACCCTCTTCAGTTGCAATGACTAGCCGGCCCGAATCCCGGGCCGCCAATTCTTCTACGCCGGTAGCCACCAACGGCGCTTCCGGCAAGACGCAAGGCACTGCCTGCTTCTGCATGTTGCTTCCCATCAGGGCGCGATTAGCATTGTTGTGTTCCAAGAACGGAATCATGCTTGTAGCGATCGAAAAAGCTTGATTCGGAGACACATCGATGAAATCAATTTCGTCACGAGAAACTTCGCCCGGCTCTATTTTGATTCTAGCTTCCACTTTTTCTTTGGTTATTTTTCCGTTCTCGTCATAAGAAATTCCGGCATGCGCAATGTTATATTTTTCTTCCTCCAAAGCATTTAAATAAACCACTTCACCGGTAATTTTTCCCTTGGAAACTTTTATATAAGGAGTCTCAATAATTCCAAATTCATTGATCTTGGCGTAAGTTGAAAGGTGCAAAATAAGACCGATGTTCGGGCCTTCTGGTGTGTGAATCGGGCAAACTCGGCCATAGTGCGAAGGATGCACATCACGAACTTCAAGCCCCGCTCGCTCGCGGGTGAGACCTCCGGGACCCAAGGCCGAGAGTAGACGCAAATGCTCCATTTCATGTAAAACATTTTCCTGGCCCATAAACTGGGACAGCTGGTTGGTAGTGAAAAATTCTTTGATGCGAGCCTGAAGTGGTCTTTGATTAATGATGGCGATCGGCATAGCCGTGTCGACGTCAATGATCGACATCCGGTCTTGAATGTTTCGCTTTATCTGCATCATACCGGTGCGCACCTTTTGCTGAAGTATCTCGCCGACAAATCGGACTCGTCGCTGACCCAAATGGTCGATGTCGTCGCTCTTAGCGTCCGGCGTATTATTCAAACTGATAATATGCATAATCACCGTCACCAAATCTTCTTTGGAAATAGTTCGGCGAGCTAATGCCGCTTCGTCCATGAGCTTACCGAAGCGCTGATTAAATCTAAATCGTCCAACTGGAGAAAGATCATACCTTTCGGCGGTAAACAAAGAGTTGATGAACTCCTTGGCATTGTCGGCAGTGGCCATATCGCCGTCTCTTAGGCGCTTGTAGATTTCAATATAAGAGTCATTTAAACTCTTGACTCCATCTTTAGAAAGACATGTTTTTATCGTCTCTTCGCATAACTTGGCGGTTAAACCGCCAAGTGTGCTTGGTGATTTAACCGCCAAGTCTCCAAAAGCATTTAAAATAGCCTCGTTGTTTTCGTAACCCATGACCCGCAAGAGTGCTGTGGCTGGAAATTTTCTCTTTTTGTCTATTCTGATGTAAATAGCTCCGTCGGACTCAGACTCTATTTCTATCCAAACACCACGAGCTGGAATAATTTTTGCGCCAAAATATCGATTGCCCTTGGTCTCGCTCTCGGTAAAGAAAACTCCGAAACTCCTAGCCAGCTGTGGCACGATCACCCGCTCCACACCGTTGATGATGAAAGTGCCATGCGTGGTCATCAAAGGAAACTCGGACATAAAAATTTCTTGCTCCTTGACCGTGCCTAAAATTTTATTTATCAATTTTACCCGAGCCTTCAAAAGCCCTTGGTAAGAGAGTTTATTTATTTTGGCATGATTCTCATCATACTTGCATTCCGAGAGAGAAAAAGAGGCAAATTCAAGCTGAAACTTTTTAGCGGAATAATCGGTAATCGGAGAAAATTCTTTAAAAATTTCCCCAATCCCCTGCAATACTAGCCATTTGAAACTCTTGAGTTGAGCTTCGATCAAATTCGGAAATTCGACCAAAGGCTTCTTATATCTGGAAAAATATTTCTTCGGACGCTTAGCGATCGTATACATATTTATTTTGCCCAAATAAATAAAAAGAAATCAAAGAAAAACTAAGATAACACAGAAAAGGCTTTTCTTTAGCTTCTTTTTAGTTTATTTAGATGATTAAGTTAAAACCCTAGTAATATAACGCTAAGATTCCATCCGATACTCAATCAATGAATCTCTATAACCCTACTCTATTTGAAGTTTAAAGTCAAGCTTCGCTTGGGGATTATCCTAAAATACCTGAACATATTGATTTAATTAACTCTCCAACTTTTCCGCATATGCTAGAATCTTAGATAGATAAACAATACACATTAAGATAACTGGAAATGTTTCCTTAGTCTTTCTTCCCTTAGAATATTCTCTACAATCAGAATCTCTACATACTTCCCTACTTTAAAGAAATCGGCAATGAATATTATTTCATCCTCGCAAGGGTAAGGATAAATCCAAGCAGATTTTTGAAATTGAAAAAAATTTAAATTTTTCAGATGATATCGCAGAGCTTCTCTTCCTTTCGTAAATCTCATCGGAATATCGAACATCACTAATCTCCATTTGCCATCCCATTTCTTGGGTTTGTGGATCTTCATCAGTTCAATATCAAACTCTCTTAATCGAGTCAGCCCTTTTTGGGTGATCTTTACTACTGTTTTTCCATTTTTATCAGAGACATATTCTATAAGCTTTTGATGTTTGAGACTATACATAACACTACTGATTTGCTGATTAGAATATTTCTTAGAACCTTTAAACATTTTAAACATTTGCACCATGTTGCCCATAGCCGCAGCCCCAAATACAAGCACCGGAATTGAAGCTAGTACAAGTACACAAAGAGCCACGGTAGCAATCTTGGCTTCCTTGGTATCTGAATTCAAAAAATCTTTTAGTCTGTCCATATACCTGCTTTTATTCATATATCTAATATTCTAGCATATGCGGAATTCTTAGATAAAGGTCACAGATTTGTGGGTGAATTTTAAAATAGATTTATTTGAGTGCTTCTAATTCTATTTTTATTGAAGTGATTTGTTGTTCGATCTTTTCGATAATAGATTTTTAAAATCTTTCAGCTATGCCTTCGTTCTTTTGTATCTCTTCCTTTTTATTTTCTAATTCGTTTAAATAATCATTTAAACGCTTAACTTCATTGACTTTCTTTTCACCATCTAGATTTGCAAGTTTTTTATCTAGATCATGATCAATCTCTCTAAAAACTTTTTGTTTTTGTTTTTCTATATTTTCACTGCCATTTAATTTATCCATATATTTATTTTCTTCCATTAATCTATTCGATTGCGTTAACTCACCAATCTCATCGCGAAGGGGGTAAAATAATTCATTAGTTGATCTTTATCAACTTCAAGCTTTTTAAGATTCAAATCATCGATAATAGACTCCAAAATTTCAAGCTCGCCAGTCCTGCCTTGCATCTCCGGAAATTCTTCTATTTTTTTAATTATACTTTTGGCACGAAAAATGGAGTTTCGCATATTTTCAAAATCTTTTTTTTGATACTCTAAAAGAGCGCGAGACACCTCGCTTCCCAGATTGGCCATATAAAACAAAGAGGTGCGAGCTGTGTTCATGATAAATACTTCAAGATTACTGATTTCATTTTATCACGCAAAGATGAATCTTGCACTTCCATTACCCTATTGCCTTGGGCAGGACGAATATTTATCAGCGAAACATATTCAATTCTCTCATCAACTTTTTTATCAAAATACCAATTAAATCCCCAGACGTTTTGCTGTTTTGAACCATTTTCAATTAATATCATATTGGCGTCCATATGATATTCTCCGCCCATAGCTAAGACCCCAAGCTCTATGTCCACTACGCCTTTTATCATACTGCCATAAAACTCTTCGGCAATTTTCTTTAGTTCTGTTTCTGATATTTTTTTATTTATTATTTGTATATTCATGCTATTACTTCCGCTTCTTCCATTCGTCTATTTTAGCATGATTCCCTGAAAGCAAAACTTTCGGAACTTTGTAGTTTTTGCTTTTATAACGCAAAATTTCTGGCCGAGTGTAGACTTCGCTGGTGGAAACTCTTTCTTCTTCCAATGATTCATATTTTCCTAAAACTCCCGGAATTTGGCGAGAAATAGAATCTATTAAAACCATGGCTGGAAGCTCTCCACCAGTCAACACATAATCCCCTATCGAAATTTCTTCTGCGCGTAATATTTTTTGCACCCTCGCATCTATACCTTCGTATCTGCCAGAAATTAAAATAATATCTGTAAATTTTTTGGCTGATTGTTTCGCATAGGCTGTTGTGAATTTTTTGCCGCTGGTAGAAAATAAAATCACTTTTAGCTTATAGCTTTTAGCTTTTAGCTTTTTCTTAATTAAATCATATGTTTTCAAAAACAACTTCGGCCTTAGAACCATCCCCGGTCCGCCGCCATATGGCCGGCTATCCACTCTCTCCTTTGGTTTGCAAAAATCCATCGGATTATAAAATTTGATAGAAATTTTTTTATCCTTAACTGCTCGCCCTAAAATAGACTCTTTTAGATAAGAATCGAACATTTCGGGGAAAATTGTGATTATGTGAAAACGCATTAAATGCCCTTCAAATCTTCCATCGCTTGGTCCACTGTCTTCATGGGACTCGGAGCACTATTTCCTCCCCCCATACCTATCGGTCTCTCAGATCTCTCGGGCCTAGTACTGCCTTCTGGTTCATTTATCTTCAAATTCACGCGGGCATTGTTCTTCATGCCGATGATTCGCAGAAGTGTGCGAATAGCTTTTGCGGTGTTGCCCATTCGGCCGATGATCTTGCCCATATCCGCTGGATTGACTGTCAGAGTGATCAGCACTCCCATTTCATCCACCGTGCGGTCAATCTTTATATCATTCGGATTGTCCACTAATGCTTTGACTACATACTCCAAAAATACCTTGTCTGCTTCTTCCATATTGTTTTAATAAATACTATTTTATAATCTTGCAGTGTTGCGACCCAATACTGCTTTACTGAATATCTATTATATAAAATTATTTCTTAGCTTTCAACTCCTTTCGCTTTTGGGTTGGTTTTTTCTTCGGCAAAACATTCACTTTCTTGCCTTCGATAGTTTTATCATGTACTAAAAAGTTGTGCATCGTGTCGGAGAGCTTGGCGCCCTTAGACATCCAATATTTGATCCGGTCACTAGTAAAAGTAGTCCTGGCCCCCTTGTCGGCTTTCGGATTATATGTACCCAGTATTTCTAAAAATCTGCCACTCTTGGTACTGTTTTTCGAATCAGTCAAAACCACCCGAAACGCCGGGTCGTTCTTTCTGCCTATTCTCTGTAATCTTATTTTTAACATAAAGTGAGTCTAACATAAATTCCAAAAAAGGCAAATAAAATAACAAAAGGCCGGACGATATGTCCAGCCCTCGATGTGCGACGATTTCTCCATTAATGGAAAGGAAGTCGCGATTACTTTGATGTTTCAAATAGCACAATTCACTTTTTCTTTTTTGGATATTTTCGCTTCACTCTTTCAGCAAGACGAAGAATGTCCTGAAAAAGATAGGTGAAATGAATTTCTCCGGCTGTAATTTCATTTCCGTGGCCAAGAAAGTTTCGCTCGGGATAAAGTTCCTTCAATCGACGCTGAAGCGCCAAAAGAGATTCAAACCCCTTTGCAAAAACTTCATCGCCAGGCTGCTTTTCTTTATTGTGTTCGATGCAGTGACTTCCACCGCCATCAAAAATTACGAAACGCAGTCCTGTACGATAGTCAAGGTACTTGATGAAAAATGTTTTTTTCATTTTTTGATTAATGGGTTGATTGTTGACCGAAACTTGCTCCTTAAACGTCAAAGAGCATACCCCTCTAGTATAGCACAAAACAGCTCAAAAGTCAAGCACTATTTGGGCCGTATTTTGTTATATTTAAAAGGTGAAAAACCAAAAAAGTAAACAAACAAACCGATTACAAGGCATTATATCCATTACCGCGAAAGGCACGGGATATGTGGCCGTTGGAGAAAAAAAGGACAACCAGGATCCGGAAGTGGACTTTAAGCATTTGAACACTGCCCTACATGGGGACATGGTGGAGATAATCCTGCATCCGAAAGGCAAGCCCGACTCTGCTAAAGCTATGTCGTGGCGAAGACAAACTGCTGAAGTTTCAAAAATAATCTCTCGCGCCAAGATGCGCTTTGCCGGAGTATTGGAGTTGGAAAACAATATGTATTTCCTAAAGCCAGACGATAGTAAAATGTATACCGATATTTTGATCCTGAAAGAAAATCTACACGGCGCGAAGGTCGGACAAAAAGTTTTTGTAGAAATAGTCTCTTGGACTGATTCGCGCAAAGCGCCAGAAGGTAAAGTAATAAAAATATTAGGCAAACCGGGAGACAATAGTGTAGAAATGCATTCAATCGCGATAGAGAAAGGCTTCGATTCAGAGTTGCCGGAGAAAGTTTACGAAGAGGCTGAAAAAATAAAACGTGAGGGTATAAAAAAAAGCGATTACATCGGGCGCCGAGATTTCAGGAAAACTCTCACTTTCACTATCGACCCATCGGATGCAAAAGATTTTGATGATGCTATATCGTTTAAAGAAATGTCGCCGACCGAGTACGAAATCGGCATCCACATCGCCGATGTGTCGCATTATGTCAAAGTTGGCAGCGCCCTGGATACGGAAGCGAGCGAACGTGGCACTTCGGTGTATTTGGTAGACCGGACGATACCCATGCTACCGGAAGAACTTTCAAATGATCTTTGCAGTCTGGTGCCAAATAAAGACAGACTCACCATGAGCGCAGTTTTTGTAATAGACAAACATGCCAGAGTGAAAAGCGAATGGTATGGACGCGCCGTGATATATTCGCAAAAAAGATTTACTTATGAAGAAGCCGAGGAATCCATCAAACAAACTGGCGCTCCCCTACACAAAGAACTTTTTATTTTAAATAATTTAGCCAAACTTCTCACCAAAGAGAGATTCAAAAATGGCGCAATATCACTAGAACAAGAAGAAGTAAAATTTGTGCTAGACCCAAATGGCGTGCCAATCAAAGTCATCCGCAAAGAACGCGGTGAATCAAATCGGTTGATCGAAGAATTTATGTTGCTAGCCAACAAAAAAGTCGCGCAAGTCTTGTCTCCTAAAAAAACTTCCACAAAAGACGAAAACATATCTCTGTATCGCATTCACGACCTCCCAAATAAAGAAAAAATGGAAGACTTGGCATTCTTTTTACGCAGTCTAGGGTATAAAATATCACTGATCAATGGAATCATCCCTAGTTATGAAATAAATAATCTTTTAAAAAAATTAGAGGGAAAGGGTGAAGAAGACACCGTGAATCGAGCGGTAATTCGGTCCATGGCCAAGGCGATCTACTCTACCAAAAACATCGGGCACTATGGTTTGGCGTTTGAATATTACACTCACTTTACTTCCCCGATCCGAAGATATCCGGATATTATCGTTCATCGATTGCTCAATGATTATCTTTTAAAGAAAAAAGTCGGCAAAGACAAATTGTTTCAATATGAAAAAATCGCTCGCATTTCTTCCGAACAAGAAAAGCGCGCCTCGGATGCCGAACGAGCTTCAATCAAATACAAGCAAGTGGAGTATATGAGCAAGCGCACTGGAGAGAAGTTCGACGGCATCATCAGTGGTATGACTGAATGGGGCATGTATGTGGAAGAAATAGAAACTAAATGCGAAGGCTTGGTGCGAGTACGAGATATGAGTGACGACTTTTATGTTTTCAATGAGAAAAAACTGGAATTAGTCGGGCAGAAAAAAAAGAAAAACTATCGCTTGGGCAACCGTGTTAAAATAAAAGTTAAAGGGGTTGATTTGGAACGAAAAACCATAGATTATATATTGATATGAGAAGAAAGATTAAACTATTATTATGGGGTATGTTTCCGGTAGCCTTAGGCATTTCGCTCGTGGCGCTCACTACGCTCGCCTTTCAAAATGTTAATTTTTCTAGAATCTGGACGCCAAAAGAGAATGTGGCTACAGTCTCACAATCTTTAACCAAAGAAACTAAAGAAGAAAAACCGAAGTATTTTTATCTGAATAATGGGAGCAATGAACCCAAAGTCTCCGCGCTTGCCTACTTGGTTGGAGATTTAAATACTGGCGAAGTGATTCTGGCAAAAAATCAAGACAAAAAATTTCCGATCGCTTCGCTGTCCAAGCTTATGACGGCGCTGGTCGCGAGTTTGATCGATACACCCGACGACACCGCGCTCGTGAGCAGACATGCCTTGGCGACAGCCGGCACCAACGGCGAACTGCGACTCGGAGAGAAAGTAAAAACTGGAGACTTGATCTATCCCCTGCTTCTAGAATCCAGTAACGATGCCGCGGAAGTTTTGGCGGAGCATTTTGATCGCGAAAGCTTTGTCGCTAAAATGAATCAAGAAGCCTCGAATTTGAAAATGTCTTCCACCTCTTACGAAGACCCAAGCGGGCTCTCACCCAATAACCAATCAACTGTTTCTGATCTATTCAAACTTACGGGATATGTGAATCAACAAAAACCAGATTTATTCCAGATTACCACCAAACGAAGCTATTCCACAAAAACTCACAATTGGTCAAACATTAGCCAATTTCTGGGCGATGAGGGATACATCGGAGGTAAATCCGGATATACTGATCCAGCCAAACAAACTGTGGTGTCGCTTTTCAACTTGCCACTAGGCGAGTCTGGCGTCCGCCCGATCAGTATCACCCTGCTTCAAAGCACGGATCGGCATAAAGACGTAGAAAATATTTTAAAATATTTGAAGAAGAATATATATTACGGGGGTAGCGCGGACACCAGCACGGATTGGGTCAAAGAAAAAATAGGCACTCCGAACATAAAGGATCCGGACTTCATCACCTTTGTTTTTGCCGGGGACATTATGCTAGACCGTGGAGTTAAAAACTCCGTCAGAAAAAATTTCAACAATGATTACTCGGCGCTTTTTACCAAATTAGAAATCTTGAAAAAATCCGATATTGTTTTTGCCAATCTAGAAGGCACGGCCTCGGACAAAGGCATGGATTTAAGAAATTTGTATTCATTTAGAATGGATCCGGAAGTCGTCCCAGCGCTTCGGGGCGCAGGCGTAAGTGTTCTCTCGGTGGCCAACAATCACATCGGAGACTGGGGCCGAAATTCATACATCGATTCTTTGGCCCGCCTAAAAGAAAATGAAATACTTTACACTGGCGGTGGAAACGATAAAAATGAAGCCGAAACACCAGTCATTATCGAAAAATATGGAATGAAAATTGGATTCTTGGGATTCTCGGATGTCGGCCCGACGGCGATGCAGGCGGGAGTGGATAAAGCTGGACAGTTGCTGGCTAGCGATCCTCGTTTCGAAGAAATAATCCAAAATGCCGCCAAGCAAGTAGACTATCTGATTATTTCCTTCCATTTTGGAACAGAATATAAAAACATCCACAATGAGAGACAAGAATACCTGGCGCACAAGGCCGTGGATAACGGCGCCAAACTAGTGATCGGACATCACCCACATGTCGCCCAGGACACTGAGGTTTACAAAAATAGTTTCATCGCCTACTCGCTTGGAAACTTCATCTTTGACCAAGCTTTTAGTAAAAATACCATGCAGGGGATGCTTCTCGAAGTTAAACTAAGAAGGAATGGAGAAATGTCAGTGAAAAAAAACATCGTGCAATTAAATTCTTCCTTCCAGCCGGATAAGATAGTGGAGGGAAAAGAAGAGAAACTGAAGTTTTAAGAAACATTCGTAAATCTAACAACCACCTTTTCCATAAATATTCCTGATAGTTTCTTGACCGTCACTTCTTTTTAATTTAAGTGTTCCACTACTTCTAAAAGTTTCATCACCTGTACTAATTAATTTTGTGTCGGTAGTTATTTCGTATGTATCGTTTTTCCACACATATACAAAATGAGATTTAAAACCATCATTGGATGATTTAGTAATAAATTTAAATTTATTAATGACTCCATTTATAGACATAAAAGCATTATTTTGGAAGTCATCAGCATAGATAAATTTTCCTTATATCAGAATTATTGGTTTGTGTATTGTTTGCTGGTGGAGTTTGGGTATTGGTCTGCTGTGTTCCAGCATCAACAGCAGGAGGTTCTGCTTTTTTATTATTATAAACATATACACCACCTCCAACAACTAATACTGCAATAATTGCCAATAATACCGGCACAATGAAACCCTTTTGTAAATTTTTCATAAACTTAATTATTTTTACTTAAAATTTCTTCGACAGAAATCTTTAGTTTCGGCAAATCATCTTCAACTATTTTCCATAATTGCTGATCATCTACATCAAAATAATGATGAATAAGCATGTCTCGGGTACGAGCGATCTTTTGCCAAGGTACATCTGGATAATCCTTGTAAGTGTCTTCTGATAATCTCTTAACCGCTTCGCCCATTATTTCTACATTGCGTGTAACGGCATCTTTCACTTGACGATTTTCTGAAAATTTTTCAAAAGTAAAATTTTCTGTATCTGAAAGTACATTTTTTATGGAATCAAGAATATGATTGAGATAAACACTATCTTCCTTCATAAAGTGTAACAAGCTCGTTCATAATAAAAGGACGCATGTATTTTGACAGGGATTTTTCTGTGACTAAATCCACTTTTCTGCCAGTTTTGTTTTCTAGATCAATTTCAATACCCGCATGATCAAAAAGAGAGATCGGTTTTTTGAAATTCACTAATATATCCACATCACTTCCTGCTTTTTCATTTCCGCGCGCAAAAGAGCCAAAAAGAGCAACAAAATCAGCCCCATTTTTAATAAGGGTTTCTTTAATTATTTGGCTTGTTTTTTCTTTTTCACTCATAAATGTATTTTATCACATTTTATGAAAAAATAGAATTTACTTCGCAATCTGAGTGGCTTCTTCGAATTTTACCGAGAGAAGCTTGGAGGCGCCGTTGGCGCCCACGGTGACACCGTAGAGCACCCCGGCACGGGACATAGTTTCGCGATTGTGGGTGACGACAATGAGCTCTGAATGCTTGGAAAGTTTCTCGAGCATATCGCCATATTTACGCGAGTTGGCCTCGTCGAGGGCAGCATCCGTTTCGTCTAAGACAAGAAATGGAGGCGGATTGACTTGGGACATTGCGAATAGAAGCGCGATGGAAGTGAGGGACCTTTCTCCGCCCGAGAGCGCATGTAGCTCTTTGACTTTTTTGTGCGGAAGAGAAACATTTATTTCTATTCCCTCTTCTGGCACAGTTTCTTCCATCGCCTCGCCATAGCCCTGAAGACTTTGGGCGTCGGCGAGATCTTCCAATTCCTCAGGAATATTTCGCTTCTTTTTATTTTCCACCACAATCGCCAAAGATCCAGTTCCTCCGCCGAACATTAGCGCGAAGAATTCCTGAAACTCCACATTTATTTTTTTGATACCGTCTTTAAATTCTATATCGATTTTTTCTTTAAGTTCGACGATCAATTTTTGCAGAGATTCCACGCTCTTGGCTAAATCATCGAGCTCCTTCGCCAAGAAGCTGTCCCGCTCGGAAACTTCCTGAAATTCTTTCATCACTTCGACGCTACTGCCCATCCCGGCATCTTCTAATTTTATTTTGATACGCTCTATTTTTTTCCTGAGCTCTGCTTGAGCTACTTCATCTATCAATATTTTACCAATCCCAGACTGATCCACCTCGGTCGGATAATCTTTATAAGCCAAAATTTCCCGCCCGATCAGCGCCACACCCTCTTTGATTTCGTTATGAAAGGCATCTATTCTGGCTTTCAAGCTGGCTTCTTTTATATTTACCAGCTCCAAGGCTCCCGACAACTCTCCATGCCTTACCTTAAACTTGAATTTCTCTTTTTCAAGATCGCGCAAAGCTTCCATCTCTTCATTTATCGCCTGTTTTAGCGTTTCAATCTGCCCGACCAATTCTTTTTCCTGATTTTCTATTTCCGCCACTTTCGCCTGCGTGCTAGCTTGCGAGCTTTTTAATTCAGCTAATTCCTTTTCGTTATTTTCCCGGCTTTCTATCTGCTCTTTGCTGATATCTCCCAATTCTTTGCCGCAAGTCGGACAGCGGCCAAAAATTTTAACCCTATTTTGTTTGGCTTCGATTAGCCCCTCGATTCGCCCCAGTTTGCGCTCCATTTCGCTCTTTAATCCGCGAATTTCATTTAGCTTCTGTTCCACTATTCTTAACTCTTCAATTTTCTTGCTTCCTCGCGCGGAGTCTTCATTCTCGGTGAGAGAAATTTTACCAGAGACCTGCTTGAGTTCATTGTTTATTTTATTTCTTTTAGCCAGTAAATTTTCCTTTTCTTTTTCTAAATAAATATTTTCCTTTTTTAAATATTCTGCATATAAAATGCCGAGTTCCGCCTGCATTTCTTTGGCCTTTTCAAATTTCTCCACTTGTTTCTTTAAGAAATTTAGATGCGGCGCGTTCTCTCTTCGGAGCATACTGACTTCTTTCATATTTTCATTGGTACGTTCCAACTTCCGTTCGGACTCTTTTATTTTATATTGATATATTTTAAGTCCCAGCGCGTCTTCTACCATTTCTTTTCTATCTTTCGGACTAGCATTCAAAATCCGGTCCGCCTCTCCTTGCGAGATGATATGATGCCCAGAAGAGCCTATGTTGACTGAGGCCAAAAGATTGTGAATATCTTTCAACCGGACTTCACTGCCATTTAAAATATATTTATTCAAACCATCAGTGTGCACTTCTCGGGAAATACTGATGATATCATAATTTAAATTTATGCTCTCTCCCCCATCATTCTCCAATTTGAAAATTTTATCGGAATTATTGAAATAAATTGTCACCGTGGCTTTAGAGCCTTTCGGCAAATTTTTGGATCCCTTGAAAATAAGATCCGAGCCAGACTTGCCGCGCATGGACTTCATCGATTGCTCGCCCAAAACATAGCGGATAGCTTCCACCACGTTGGATTTGCCAGAGCCATTCGGGCCAACGACACAAACGATCGCTTCTTCAAACTCCAAAACAGTTTTTTGGGCAAAAGATTTAAATCCATTCATTTCAAGAGTTTTAAGTCGCATACTATTTTTGTTAATATTCTAATCCAGCCAATTTTTTACTTTTAAGGCGGCGAGGGCGGCTGACTGCTCGGCTTCTTGTTTGGATTTGCCCTTGCCCTCGGCTACCATATTCGGTCCGAAGAAAATACCCACCGTAAAATGTTTGTCGTGGTCCGGACCACTCTCAGACAGAACCCGGTAGGCGGGCGTAAAATTTACAAATTCCTGCGCCTTCTCTTGTACTAAAGATTTTGCATCACGCCAAAGCTTTTTGGAAACTATTTCCTCGGTTTTCGGCAAGAGAGATTTATGAATAAATTTATCCACCGCTTCGATTCCCTGGTCCAAATACAAAGCGCCGATATAAGCTTCGTAAGTATTGGCTAAAATATATGATCGCGCCTTGCCATTATCCTTTGTTTCACCTTTGGATAAAAGTAGGTATTCATTCATTCCGAGACTCGTGGCAATTTCCGAAATGATAACCGCATTGACCAAGGCTGATCGTAAAGCCGTCAGTTCCCCTTCGGTATAACTCGGATATTTTTTGTAAAGAAAATTAGTAACAATCAATTCGAGTACTGCGTCCCCTAGAAATTCCAGTCGTTCATTGTGCGATAGATTCGTCCCCGGATTTTCATTGATATAGGAGCGGTGGATAAAGGCCTGTTGTAAAAGATCCTTGTTTTTGAAAATTATTTTAGTTTTTTTCTCAAAATTTGAAAAGTTAATCATTGGTTTAGGCTTTAGGGAATTTAGGCTCTAGGCTCTAGCAAAATCAAATGCTAATGTCTAACGCCTAAGGCCTAGTGCCTGTATTACTTATAATTTCAACGGCCTTGGCGATCAATGGAATAATGTCGTTATAAATACGCAGCTCCGGCACTTTATTCATTTCAAACCACCTGGCGCCGTCCAACCCGCCTGACTTTTCCAACACCAGCTCCCTATACTCGCTCGAGGCCAGAAAATAAACCACTTTTTTAAGGCTCTTGCCTTTCTGCGGATGGGTAGCCACATATTCGTTTTCTCCAAGCTTTTCTTCGATTTTTATTTCAAGCCCTAATTCTTTCTTCAGAGCCCTCAAAGTGCCTACTTCCAGATTTTCTCCGGCTTCAATCTTCCCCTTGCTCAAAGTCCAGTAGCCGAAGACATCATGTACGAAAGCAAATACCACGTTGCCGTCTTTTTTGTTGTCTCTCCTTGCATACACCAAGGCACCGCCTAGATTTTCAACCGGCAATTGACTTGGATCAGCCTCTATTTTCTTTTTATCCGAATTTTTCTGATGTCCTTTTTGATGATCTTTCTCGGGCTCGCCAATTTCCTTGTAAACCGCCCCGAGCACCCCGTTGACGAATTTGCCGGAGTTTTCTCCGCCAAAAGTTTTAGCCAGTTCGATGGCTTCATTGATCGCCACCTTCGGCGGCACTTGCATGCGGTCGCCGAACAAGAGTTCGGTCAAGCCGATTCGGAGGATATTCCGATCCACCACGGAGATCTTGTCCATCGGCCAGTCTGGCGCGGCTTTTTCGATGATTTCATCGATCATCAATCGTTTTTTAAAAACTTCGTCTATCAAGGTAAATACAAAGTTATCGTTCTCCAATCCCGGAGCGAATTCTTTTAAATTTCTATTAAGCGCTTCTTTGATAGTTTGATGAGCCGATTCCCCCGCCGTAGCTTTAGCGGTGGCGGGCAGGAAATCCCACTCAAAAAGCGTCTGGAGCACTATTGATCTTGAAAGGTGCCGATTTGCCATACATTAGTTCAAAGTTATAAACTAGCTCTTTGCTTGAGCTGCTTTTGCCTTCTTCTGCTTCTTTTCCGTTTTTTTAACTAAGTCCATTACTTTTTTTCCTCGGTAAAATCCGCAGGAAGTACAGACAATGTGACGCCTCTTCAGGGCTTTGCAATTTTCACACTGCGAAAAGCTGGTACTTTCGAGAGCGTGATGCGAACGTCTATTTTTCGTATGCGATTTTGTGCTTCTCATTCTTACTACCATAATGGATACATCCTAGCACATTATGGATGAAAAGCAATTCAGAATATGATATTATATGCTCTATGGATAAAAAGAGACATACCTTGGCGCATTTACTGGCCGCTTCGGTCGGAGAGATATATAAATTCGATAAAATAAAGCTAACCCTCGGTCCAGCCATAGAAAACGGCTTCTATTACGATATTGATTTCGGCGGTGAAAAGGTAATCGATGCAGACTTGCAAAAGATTGAGAATAGAATGCGTAAAATTTTGCCAAAATGGACAGAGTGGGAGCATAAAGAAATAAGCAAAAACGAAGCATTGGAATTTTTCAAAAATGAATACAAGGCAGAATTGATAAATGAAATAGCGGAATGCGGCGAGAAAATCACCACCTACACCTGTGGCGGATTTACTGATTTGTGTCGTGGAGGACATTTGGTTAACCCAGCGAAAGAAATAGACCCAGAAAGTTTCAAACTAGATCGTGTCGCGGGAGCGTATTGGCGCGGAAATGAGAAAAATAAAATGCTCACCCGTATTTATGGATTGGCGTTTAACACTAAAGAAGAACTAGAAGCTTATTTAAAACAGAGAGAGGAAGCAGAAAAGATAGATCATAGAAAAATCGGTCAAGAACTTGATATTTTCATTTTAGATGACGATGTTGGTCCAGGTCTTCCACTTTGGTTGCCGAACGGAGCAGTGATAATTGAGGAACTGGAAAAATTGGCCAAAGAAACAGAAGAAAAAGCTGGCTATGCTCGTGTTCGTACTCCCCACATCGCCAAAGAATCAATGTATAAAAAAAGCGGACACTTGCCTTATTACGCAGATAGTATGTATCCACCGATGGATTGCGAGGGAGAAAATTATTATCTCAAAGCAATGAATTGCCCGCACCATCATAAAATTTTTGCCGCGCGACCGAAAAGCTACCGGGATTTACCTCTAAGGCTTGCTGAATACGGTGTAGTTTATCGTTATGAAAAATCTGGAGAACTTTTTGGGCTTATGCGAGTACGCTCCCTTTCAATGAACGACGCTCATATTTATTGTTCAGAAAAACAATTTGCGGATGAGTTTCGAGCAGTTAACGAAATGTATTTAAAGTATTTTAAAATCTTTGGAATCGAAAAATACATCATGCGATTCTCTACCCATGATCCAAAAGAACTTGGAAAAAAATATGTAAGTGAGCCAGAGCTTTGGCTAAAAACGGAAAAAATGGTTCGAAATGTTCTAATTGAATCGAAAATTCCATATGTGGAAGTGCAAAATGAAGCTGCTTTTTATGGACCCAAAATAGATGTTCAGGTATGGAGCGCCATCGGCAGAGAATTTACTCTGGCTACCAACCAAGTTGACTTTGCTGTGCCAAAACGTTTTGATTTAACATTCACCAACAAAAAAGGCAAGCAAGAAACTCCGCTTTGCATTCATCGCGCGCCACTTGGGACTCACGAAAGATTCATTGGATTTTTGATTGAACATTACGCCGGAGCCTTCCCCGTATGGCTGTCGCCAGTACAAGTCAAAGTCATCCCGGTGCGATCCAACCACAATGAATATGCCAAAAAAGTTTATGAAGCGCTAAAAGAAAATGGAGTCCGCGCGGAATTGGATGATGCAGATGAAAATTTGGGCACCAAAGTCCGTAGTGCTAAAAATGAAAAAATCCCCTACTGGATAGTTGTCGGCGATAAAGAAATAGAAGCGAAAAAAATTACTCTCGAATCCCGCGATGCTGGCCAGCTCGGCCAAATGTCAAAAGAAGACTTATTACAAAAATTATTAGAAGAAATTAAGAACAAAAAATAAAATAGATGGAAGATTTAAACCTGAAAAAGTAAATAAACTAACGCAGAATGAAACTAGCCAGTATATGGAAAAAACAAAAGAACTTATTGTTCCCTTTATTTTAACCGGCGATTCGAACAGAGAAACTATTTCAAGGATGATAGCCTATATATTAGATACTGATGAAGATCTAATACTTCAAGTACTTCGATCAAGTGACCGAAATGCTTTTATGGGTTCGGGAATTATAAAAGACGTTAGCGACACATTAAAAAGAAAAAAGATTTTAGAAAATGCTCCATGGCTTAAACTACTAGAAGATAAAATAATAGCTTTAACCCTATTTACTGCGAGTACAGACATTGAAATGGATTTCAAAAAAGGAAAACAAGAATTTTTAGATACATTTGTTAAATATCTTAAAAAGAAATAGGGAACAAGAAATATTTACTTTCTGTTTATATATCAATCTCCGCTAGATTATTGTTAATAATTAACACTTTTTCTTTCTCAAAAATTTTCATTTTTTCTAAATCTTTAGCTCTCCAGCGATTTTGGTATCCCGTTTTATGAGGTTTACACAATGCGCAACTATGACTTTTTATTTTAAACATTTTTCGCATAAATTCAATAAGTATTCGATGTTCTGCGTTTAACTTCGTAAACATAAATTACATTTTCTTTAGAGATAATTTCATAAAAAATCCTATAATTTCCCACGCGCCTTCGCCAAGAATTTTCTTCTCCTTTCATTTTTTGGATATCACCAAAGAAAGGATTTTTTGATAAGCCATTTACAACTTCAAAAACATTCTTGGCATCTTGCTTTGGAATTTTTCCACAAAATTTATATACAGAACGATCAATTTGTAAAACCCAATTTGTTTGCGAATTCATCTATGGTTAGATAATTTCCTTTTTTTCTATTTAATCTAGCTCCTTTTAAAGATGCCTTTTCTCTTGGCGTTGGAAAATATTCTTTTATTTTCTTGAACTCCAAAAAAGACTCGTATTCTTTTCGAGATACAAGCACTAAATCCCCCATTTGGGCTAAACTCTTTGGAATTGTTATATTATAAGCATTCATAAACCTATTATACCATGGGTGTTTTTAAAATCAATAAAAACGTATTACTCTCGCATCGCATGTGAAAGGCCAACTTCGAGCGACGTAAAAACATCGTCTCGCTTCCCGCTATCTGAAAATCCTATTTGATTTTTCTTTTGTTCAATTACACCTTCAATAATGGCTTGAGTTTTTTCATATTTACGAGCTATTTCATGATGTCCTTTACTTTCCGCGTATTTCGCAAAAGCTTGGGCTTGCATCAAAACTTCTTCGAGAATCTGCATTTGGACTGGATGATTAGCCAGCGCTTTGTTATCTTTAGAAAGCCATAGTTCCACCAACTCATTCACTGTACGAGCCGAAACTCCAACCACAACTTTCGGAACTTTTTTAAGTTCTCCCCGAAATCCAATATTTTCAACAACCGCGTATTTGATTTGCGCTAATTCTCCCTCATTTATCTCTGCTTTTATTTTTTGCAACTTATGATCAGGAAATGTACTGTAGGTGGCATCAACCGCTAATGCTAGATATGATGGAGATGATTCTTGTTCTTCAAATTCAACAATTTCATCGACGCCGTTCGCAATATCATCAAAGCGCGAAGTCTTTATAGTTACCGCGGTTTCTCCAAACCAATTGCTTTGCTCTCCATGCTCATGCAAGATAGCTTCAAACACAGTTGCTAATTTTAGATCTTTGCGCCCTTCTGGATTCATAGAAGCCTCGAATTCTGCTTCTCTTTGTTTAAAATAAGCATTATCTCAGGCAATAGTTTCAGCTCCATATAAATCAGCAAATTCTTCAGTTTTAATTCTATCTCGTTCAATAATTTCCAGAGCTTTTTTATAGGCTTTTTCTAGAACTTCATTTTTCTCGGCCGTATGAAATGTTTCGCTTTGCCTCATAAATTTATATATCAATCTCCGCAAGTTTTGCGTTGGACTGGATGAAAGATTTGCGAGGAGGGACTTCGGAGCCCATGAGAATGTCAAAAATTTTATTGGCTTCTTCGGCATCGTCAATATTTACTTTTTTAAGCACCCGATTGGCAGGATCCATCGTCGTCTCCCAAAGCTCTTCCGGATTCATTTCTCCGAGACCTTTAAAGCGCTGGACATGGACTTTATTAGGTTTTAGGTTCGAGGTGCTAGGTTCTAGGTTTTCTTCAACTGGAATATCAGTTTCGATTTCTTGTATATCACTCACATCTGCCCCTTTTCCGACAATTTTTATTCTCTCTTCATCCGTATAAGCATAAGCAATTTCTTTGCCTTTTTTTATTTTATAAAGCGGTGGCTGGGCGATGTAAATATACCCAGCATCAATGACAGCTCGGAAATATCGGTAGAAAAGCGTCAATAGTAAAGTGCGGATATGCGAACCGTCCACATCCGCATCTGTCGCAATAATTATTTTGTGATAACGCATTTTAGATAAATCAAAAGTATCCCCGATCGAAGTGCCTAGCGCAATGACTAATGACTTTACTTCTTTGGAAGCGAGCATTTTGTCGATACGCGCGCGCTCGACGTTCAAAATTTTACCGCGCAGTGGCAGAATAGCTTGGGTGCGGCGGTCTCGCCCCTGCTTAGCGCTACCGCCAGCCGAATCTCCCTCCACCAAGAACAACTCTGATTCAGAAGCATCTTTGCTTTGGCAATCCGCCAATTTGCCCGGCAAAGTCATCCCCTCCAATGCGCCTTTGCGTAAAATAGAATCTTTGGCTGCCTTTGCGGCTTTGCGAGCTTTCAACGCCAAAATAGATTTGTTGATTATCGCTTTTGCCTCATCAGGGTTTTCTTCCAGAAAATTATTGAAGGCTTCGCCAAAGACGGTCGCCACCGCGCCCTGAGCTTCCATACTTCCCAATTTCGCTTTGGTCTGACCTTCAAATTGGATCTCGCGAATTTTGACCGAAATGGCCGCAGTCAGGCCTTCCAAGACGTCTTCGCCGGTAAATCCGCCTTCGGATTCTTTCATCATTTCATTTTTCTTGCAATAAGTGTTTAAAGTCCTAGTGAGCGCGGTCTTAAAACCGGTCACATGCGTACCTCCCTCTGGAGTATTTATGTTGTTGGCAAAAGGAATGATGCGGTCCACAATGTCGTCCACATATTGGAGAGCAATTTCCACCCCGACGCCATCCAATTCTTTTTCCACATAAAAAATAGTGCTCTGAACAGGCTTTTGGAATTTGTTGTAATACTTGATAAGAGAAATCAGTCCACCTTCGAAATAAAAAGAGGTTGAAGGAAGCTCTAAACCCAAATCTCGAAAATAAAAAATGTCCTCGTCGGTCATTCCCTTTTTATCCTGTAGTTCCTTTGCATCTCGCGCATCAATGATTAAAATGCGAAGCCCCTTTACTAAATAAGCCTGTTGGCGGATGTGGTTAACTATCGTATTCCAATCAAATTTGATGTCTTTAAAAATTTCTTGATCTGGTTCGAAAGTTATAATGGTGCCGTGCAATTTGGAACTACCTATTTTTTTTACTGCCGCCTTTTTCTTACCTTGTGAATATTCTTGGACATACTGTCCACCGTCTCGATGCACTTCTGCTTTACAATAAATAGAAAGCGCGTTCACTACTGAAGCGCCGACTCCGTGTAAACCTCCGGAAACTTTGTAACCGCTATGTTCGCCGCCAAATTTTCCTCCGGCATGCAAAGTGGTCATCACCGTCTCGAGCGCCGAAACTTTGGTTTTTTTGTGAGTGTCCACCGGAATACCTCGGCCATTGTCCGCCACGCGCACCCGATTGCCCGGGAGAAGTGTAACCTCAATGTCATCACAAAAATCGCCCATGGCCTCATCGCGAGAGTTGTCAAAAATTTCCCACACAAGGTGATGCAATCCCTCGGGACCAGTGGTGCCGATATACATGCCTGGACGACGTCTTACGGGCTCCAGACCCTCTAAAACCGAGATATCCGAAGCGTCATAATGATGTCCATTACCCTTCTTTGCTGTATCTTCTTTTGCCATAATATACCTGTATTATAACAAATTTAGATAGTATTTGCTAGTGGATTTTTGGAGTAAAATAGTAACAAAAAGGGCTGTTGCGACAAATAGCAACAGCCCGTGATTCAGACCTTGAGATCAGTCTTTTCAGTCTGAATTGATTCCGATTCCAGATCATCAACCACCACGACCGAACTCAATCCTTCCAGGACGGTAGATAGACAATCTGGATTCTTTATCCACCACCTTGCTTGCGCATTCGTTAGAATGCGGGGAAGTTTAGTTTCGATCGCCTTAGCCAACCTCTTTCTGACCGCGCTATTCACATGGTCTCCTTTCCTAGTTGTTTGGTTTCAGCCTGAATTTTGGCCACTTCGGTAGCCTTCCTTGCTTTTGACTCTTTGCGTCTACGACGACGATCGCGAGTGCGCTGATTCGCGCCCTCGCGGAGAATTCCTGTCTCCATTTCTACCACCTCCCTTCTATTTGGTTGATTGTTTATTTTAAGGAACAAATTCACCCCCTCTAACAAAAACACCAGCTAGAGGGCTGACCGGTACCCCAAATTTAGGACACATTTTCAACTAAGATTAGCGGTATAATAGTCGAATATATCAATAATTTTAATTGAGCATATGTCTAACAAAATACATAAGGTTCCTCAAGATTTGAAAAAT
>Ga0209542_10003722_pt1 | contig 32265 bp, 27 predicted proteins | sample RifCSPhighO2_01_FD_184028 | JGI IMG/M metagenome (GOLD analysis project Ga0209542, IMG submission 184028) | Soil microbial communities from Rifle, Colorado - Rifle CSP2_plank highO2_0.1 (SPAdes) (version 2) | ecosystem: Environmental > Terrestrial > Deep subsurface > Rock core/Sediment ... | reverse complement strand
TTACCGGAGTAACTGCGTAGAAAGTCCTGAATTAATGTTGTCTTGCCGACTTGTCTTGGTCCATATACCACAAGAATTTTATTTGGTTCCAGAAGATCACTTATTTTGCCGGTATAAAAACGCTTTATCATAAGTAATTTATAATCATATTTGCTACATATAAAGTGTAGCAAATTATATAGTTTGTGTCAAGTGTAGCAAGAACAATGGACTATTATGTATACTTATCCGCCACGGAGGAAGCGCCGTAGGAATCGGGTTTGGTTTTGACTATAAATCCGGTGCCGCGCACCATCCCTATTATTTCCTTAATCATTTCTTTGGTTTTTCCTTTATAGCCCACATCCACATGGATTTCCATTATTTCTTCCAGGGTAAGGAGATGCAAACGGTCGCGCAGCCTTTCTTTTAATTCTTGAGCCAGAGTAATAGAGAGAATAGCTTCCTGATAAATCCGATCGCGCAGTGTCTTGATTTTCGGTTTACGCATTTTGGTCCAAAAATAGCGGCCGCCATTGCCTATCCGGTGCGCCACGATTGAAGAAACAAAATCAACGCCCTCCGGATATTGCTGGGAATCAGAGCCGATTACCAAAAGATAGTTTCTGTCAGGCGCTTCTTCAATGTAGCGAACAATATCCTCCACCACTTCAAAAAGCGCCATTTTTCCTTTGGTCGGACTGATAAATAATAATTCATTCATAAACCTGTTGTTGTTATTAAGCGAGGACTAATCAATTTTCGCACGAGGACTGTTTGAGTGAGCATAAGCGAGCGAGTTCCGCAGAAGAAAATTGCGTTAGTCCGAGCGAAATTAAGCACTGTCAGTATATCTCTTTTTGCGCTTTTTGTACATTTGGTATATAATGCATTTACCATGCTTGTCGCTTATCTTATTCAACCTGTGGATAAGTCCTTGGAGGGACTAAAATTCAATCAAGCCAAAAATCTGGCCGGTTTTCTTTTTGGAAAAGCGGCTTTTTGTTTTAATAAAATCAATATTACCCATTAAATTATTAATAATTCCGCATAAGCGGATTTTTGTGTTTATGAATACGCGAAAAATCAAATTATCAATAGTCAAAGCGTTAAGAATCTTTGTCGGGATTTCCACCGCTTTGGTTTTGAGCTTTCCGGCCGGTATCTCACTTCCTACTACCGCCACCGGAATAACCGTAACCGGTTATGTTTACAAAGACGCGGCAATGACGCCCTATGCCGGCGTTAATGTCCAGATACACGCGCAGGATTTCAGTAATAATTGCTGGGCAACAACAGATCAAGCTGGTAAGTATGTAATTAGCGGCACAGAAATGTGTAAGGGTTCACTTACAGCCGGATCCAATTATGTCTTGGAAGCAAATGCGCCATTTAACAATACGGAAGGACTTCTTGCTCCCGGACCGCGCATGAATGTACCGATCACAGAAGGAACAAACAATATGGAGCCGATAATTTTCACAAAAGCCGCGAAAACCCTCAAAGGATCAGTGAAGAAAAAAGACGGTTCTGCCGTAGCCAACGCTATGGTCAATGCCAATAAAATGGGAATGCCGGCATTTGCTAACGCGCAAACCGATTCCGCCGGCGCTTTCACGATGATGATTTCCGGCGGCGCTTGGATGGTTAATATCAATCCGATGATGGGACCGGATGCGCCGGTAGCCGATTGGGTGTATTTTGAACAGCCGCAACAAATTTCGTTCAATGACACTCCGGACACGGAAGAAAAATCAATCAACTTCACAGTAACAACGGCCAGCGCCACGGTAACCGGAACAGTGGTGGATACCGCCGGCAATCCGATCTCCAACGGCCATGTTGATGTGCGTTCGCAAGACGGACGCGGCAATGGCCAGCCTTTGATGAACGGCTCTTTCACTATCAAAGTCCCGGCCGGAGGATACGATGTGATGGTCAATACCGGCGATATGAGCGGATCCAAATACAGCATCCCCCGCCAGCATATTGATATCGCGGATGGCCAGACGATCACGCTGAATTTGATCGCCAAAGAAAAAACCGCGAAAATCACGGGCCGAGTCGTAAAAAATGGAATGGGCGTAAAAAATGTGCAGCTTAATGCCAACCAAATCACCAATACGCCGGGAGCGCCGGGCGATTTCGCAATGACGCAAACCGGCGATGATGGCGCATTCACTCTCTTTGTCACAGCCGGCCGCTGGCATATAAACATCAATCAAGGACCGATGCAGCAAGGACCGGAAGGGCCGGAATCAAGCGCTCCGTCATTCATCTATGACGGCCCGCCTTTGGAAGTGGCCATAGCGAGCGACATGGATACGGCCGCTGTCGGCGATATTTCCATAACTTCCACCGATGTCACTATCACCGGAAAAGTGGGAATTGATTCGGATGGAAATGGCACAATTGACGAAATATTAAATAACTTTCCGGGATACGCTTTCGCGCGTCCCAAAGGAGCCGGCGGACCAAATCAACCGGGCCCTTTCCGCGAATACGGCGGCCCGGTCAATATGGGGCAATTTACCATTCAAATCTCTTCCGGAGGAGTGGAGCAGGAAATGATTTTAGGAATGCACACGCCGCCTGATTCCGATTATGCTCCGGCTGCCGAACAAACCGTTAAAATTGTTCCCAATACGCCGATCAATCAAAATATAGTCTTGGTTAAAAACAATTCCAAAGTCTGGGGACGAGTGCTTGATTCTTCCGGATTTCCCCTTTCTTCCTGCAATTTCCGCGGCGATGCGTTTTTGAACAATTTTCAAAACGGCGTCTGGCGCGGCACGCAAATCAAGCCCGATTGCAGCTATTCTATTTCCGTCACTCCGGGCACCTACCAATTCGGGTATAATTTTGACCAATCGGCCGGATTTATGAACAGACCACCCTCACCCGATCCGATTGAAATCAAAGCGGGCGACAGCATTGAGAGAAATATCAAAGTAGTCTCGGGCGACGCCACCATTACCGGAAAAGTGCTTGATCCGGAAGGCAATCCGGTGTCCAATGTATTCATTTTCGCTGATAATCATGAAGAAGTTGACCAATTCCGGCATGAGGCAGGCGAAAGACCAAAAGGCCCGCCAATGGGCGGACAGCCCGCCGGACAACCAAACAAACCGGGCCAAGGAGGCGAACTTAAAGGATTGGAAAAGAGCGGTCCGGGCGGAGCGCAAAATCCCAAAGAAATATTTGATTTTTGCAAAGACAAGAAAAATGAAAAACAGTGCAAGGAATTCAAACTGCCGGCAGGCAGTAAGGGTCCAGGCAACTGCACTAATGCTTTGGACTGCACCAATTACTGCAAGACTCACAAAGACGAATGTTTTGGCCAGGAAGCGATTATGAAGCCGCCGACCGGCGGTACCCCGGGCGAATTCATGGGCCCGGGCGGATGCAAGAGCGAGACCGAATGCAAAGCGTTTTGTTCAAAAGCGGAAAATTACGAAGAGTGCCATAAATTCGGGCCTCCTCCGGGCGGAGAAGAAATGATGCAATTGCCAAACAGCATGAAAACGCTTACAGTAGCCGATACCAAATTCAGCTCATCCAAAGGACCGGAAGACGCTTTTGATAAAATTATCAACAGCGGAGCGCAAACGGACGCCAATGGAAATTTCACAATCAAAACTCTTTCCGGCCACAAATACAGCGTAGGGGCGGGACTTCCTCCGGAAAGCAAATTCCTGCCGGCTAAAATGCAAACTGCCGATTTGACCAATTCCAAAACGGCCTTTGTGACAATGCAGCTTCGCGTCGCCGATGCCAAGATGAGTGGAAAAGTATTGAAAGAAGGTAAGCCGGTGGAAAACGGATTCGTACACGCTTGGGCCGAGGACGGCGGATTTTCCGGCAGCCCGGTGATGAACGGCACTTACTCGCTCAATCTCACTCGCGGTACTGTTTGGCATGTGGGCGCTGATTCCCCTTCCGGCCGAGAGCTTTATCGCAGCCAAGAAGTAACGGTCGTGGTTGAAAAAGAAAAATCAATCAACCGCAACTTCAATATCGTCAAATCAAACTTTGTGGTCCCGTCTCCGGTTTCCGAAACATTCAGCGCGGATGAAACCAAAGTACTTGCCTTGGAAGACGGTCCGTCATTATCTATTCCTTCCGGAGCCATTGATAATGACGGACAAGTGACCGTCACCGCCACTCCGACTGTTGATCTGAATAGCAGCAAGACGGCCAAACCGGTGGGTGTGGGATACAATCTGGAAGCGCGGGATTCGGACGGCAATGTGGTGAAGAAATTCAATTCCAATGTGACTATTAAATTCAGCTATGATGATTCTCAATTGGAGCAAGCGGGGCTGAACGAAGAATCCATAAATCCGAGCTTTTACGACTCATCGTCCAGCTCTTGGGATAAAGTCACTTCCGCGACCCAAGATACTGATGAAAACACCATCTCCATTCAGACCGATCACTTCTCAGCTTACGCCCTTACCGACGCCTCCGGCAAAGCGCGCGGCAAATCAACCAAGCAAATTTCCGCAAGCAAGAATAAAAAAGGCGTAGCCACCGTGGTCATCGGAACGGGCAAAACGGCCAAAACCATTACGCCTTTCAGCGGATATAAAGGCTCAATCCAAGCCAAGACCGCCAATTTGGGCGGAAAAACCGGCCAAGTGATAATTGTCGCGCCATCGGAAAAAACAGCCGGCGCGGCCGAAGTCAAGGTATACAACACCAAAGGCAAAAAAATAAAATCGTTCAAGCCTTTTGGCAGCGGGTACAAAGCGGGCGTCAATATCGTCTTTGACGATCTGACATCTGACAATAAAGAAGATCTGGCGATGGCGCCGACCGACGGCAATGCCGAAGTAAAAGTCTATGATTTTGCCAAAAATAAAACTAAGACAGTGAGTCTGGGAGGCAAAGGAGCCGTAATGATTGATTCGCTGGAAGCGTTTAATAAGGGCGCCGGCGCTTTGACGGCTGTCACAGTCTCCGGCAATAAGACTGATATTAAGGTTTTCAAGTACAATTCCAAAAAAGGCACTTATGATTGGCAAAAATCATTTGACACGGCGAAAAGAATTTCCGTGACAAGCGGCGACATCTCGCTCGTAACGCCAAAACCAAAAATCAACAATTTGGCTCCGAAAAAAATATCGTACAGCGCGGACGCAAACAAAACGGTGAAAGTAAACGCGCCGGGCGAAAACTTCACCAAAAACACGGCCGTTCTCATCAGTGGAATCATTCCGGCAGTCGTCAAATACAAAAACAGCAAGCTCTTGGAGTTAACCATCACTCCGTCAAAACTCAAAAAGGGGAAAACCTACGATTTGCTGGTCGTAGGCGATGATGGCGTCAAAACCACTTCCAAAAAAGCGCTGATGGTGAAGTAAGTGCGGGATAAAACAAAACAGAGGGAGAAACAAAGAAAATCAAATCAACAAATAACCCCGGAAATTCCCGGGGTTGTTTTATTTTGAAAACATTGATTTTTTACCAAAATATGTTAAAATAAATAATATGAAAACACTAAATAATACTAATCTAAGCACCGAGAAAGATGTTCTTAAATTTTGGGACGAGAATAAGATTTTTAAAAAAAGCATTCAAAATAGAGCTAAGGGCAAGGAATATTCTTTTTACGATGGGCCGCCGTTTGCGACCGGAAAACCGCATCACGGCAATATTTTGGCCACGACCATCAAAGACACGGTCGCCCGTTTTTGGACAATGAAAGGCTACAAAGTGGAGCGCCGCGTAGGTTGGGATTGCCATGGATTGCCCGTGGAAAATCTGATTGAAAAAGAAATGGGCATAAGGTCTAAAAAAGACATTGAGACAATGGGTATTGAAAAATTCAATGCCGCTTGCCGCCAGGCCGTATTCCGCTCTGTGGGCGATTTTGAAAAAACTTTAAAGAGGGTCGGCCGCTGGGCTGACTATTCCAATGCTTACGCGACGCTTGACCTGCCGTATATGGAATCAGTCTGGTGGGTATTTAAGCAAATTTACGACCAGGAATTGGCTTATCAGGATTTTCGCGTGACGCCTTATTGTCCGCGTTGCGGCACCCCCCTTTCCAATTTTGAAGTCAACTTGAATTACAAAGACGACACTATTGATCCGTCGGTCTTTATCAAGTTTAAAGTTCAAAGTTTAAAGTTCAAAGTTGCGAGTTTTTTGGTGTGGACGACGACGCCATGGACGCTTCACGGCAATGTCGCTTTAGCCATTGATCCAAAATCCGTTTACGCGCGCGTGAAATACAATGGCGAGGAGCTGGTTCTTGCCAAAGCGCGGCTTTCCGCGCTGGGCGGCGATGTTGAAATTCTTGAAGAAATCAAAGGCAAAAAATTGATCGGCATGTCTTACGAGCCGCTTTATCCGGCCAAAGACGCGGAAAATGGAGGATATAAAGTAATGGCCGGAGACTTTGTCTCTATGGAAGACGGCACCGGCATTGTGCATATCGCGCCGGCTTTTGGCGTTGATGACTATCAAATGCACAAACAGCGCAACCTGCCGATTATTAATAATATTTCTTTGGAGGGAAGATTTTTTGACATAACGCAAACTTGGAACGGGAAAAAAGCCAAAGACGCGGACAAAGATATTATTGAAGATTTGCGGACTCGCGGTCTATTATTCAAAGCGGAAACAATCAAGCACACCTATCCTTTTTGCTGGCGCTGCGAGCATTATTTGATTTATTACGCGATAAAATCATGGTACATTGGAGTCGTCAAAGTTAAAAATCAGTTAATCGCCAACAATAAAAAAATTCACTGGATGCCGCGGCATTTGAAAGAGGGCCGATTTGGCAAATGGCTGGAGGGCGCCAGAGATTGGGCCGTGTCGCGCTCCAGATTTTGGGGAGCGCCCTTGCCGGTGTGGGAATGCGAAAAAGGCCACCGTGAAGTATTCGGCAATATTTCCGACTTGGCGAAAAAAATCCCAGGCAATACGACATTTACTTTTATCCGCCACGGCGAATCCGAGCATAATGCGAAAGATGTGTGCAATGGCGATCCGACTAAAGAATTTCACCTGACCGCCCGCGGCAAGCGCCAAGTGGAAAAATCCGCCAAAGAATTGGCCAAGCAAAAATTTGATGTTATTTTTTGCTCGGATTTTATCCGCGCTCACGAGACTGCCGAAATTCTGCAAAAACACATTAAGGCGGAAATCAAAGAAGATAAAAGATTGGGCGATATCAATGTGGGCGAATGCGAAGGCCTGTCGAGAACCCAGTGCCGCCTGGATCAATCCAAAGCGCCGATGCTTTATGAATACTGTTTTCCGGGAGGAGAATCATTGGCTGATATTGAAAAACGGATGACGGCGGCCTTGGCCGACATTGAAAAACAATACTCTGGTAAAAATGTTCTGGTAGTCAGCCATGAAGATCCGATCAAGACAGTATACGCAGCCTACGGCCTGGTGCGCGACCACGATGTGCATTCTCTCCATATCGGAAACGGTATGACTCATATTTTTGAATCAAAGGCGCCTAAGGATCTTCACCGGCCCTATATTGATAAAATAGCTTTTCCCTGCTCTGTCTGCGGCGAAATTATGGCGCGAATTCCTGATGTTTTTGACTGCTGGTTTGAATCCGGCTCAATGCCCTATGCCCAATGGCATTACCCCTTTGAAAACAAGGAATTGGTGGAGTCCACTTTTCCGGCTGATTTCATTGCCGAGGGATTGGATCAGACGCGCGGCTGGTTTTACACGCTTCATGTTTTGGCAACGATTTTGACGAAAAAAAATATTGGTTTAGGCAAAAATAATCCGGCTTTTAAAAATGTTGTGGTTAATGGATTAATTTTGGCGCAAGACGGAAAAAAGCTTTCCAAAAAACTCAAAAATTACACTGAGCCGGAAATCTTGATGCAAAATTTCGGCGCGGACGCATTAAGGCTTTTCCTTTTGGCTTCTACGCCCGTAGGTGAAGATTATCGTTTGTCTGACAAAGCGATTGAAGGAATTTTTCGCAATGTTGTTTTGATTATTAAAAATGTTTTGAATTTCTACGAAACCTACGGCACAAAAACTCAAAACTCAAAACTCAAAACTCAAAACTTGCTGGATGAATGGATTTTGGCGCGGCTTTCAGAAACCGCCGCGACAATGACCAAAGGAATGGAGACTTATGATCTCACCCGCGCTTCCCGGCCGCTTTTGGATTTTATCACTGATCTTTCCGTATGGTATGTGCGCCGTAGCCGCGAAAGAATCCAGTCGCCCAAAGAAGGAAAAATGGTCTCGGAAGTTTTGCGGCAAATTCTTTCGGATCTTTCCAAATTAATGGCGCCGTTTATGCCTTTCACGGCCGAGATGATTTATCAGAAAGTGAAGAACGAAAAAGGAGAAGAATCGGTGCATTTGGCTGATTGGCCGAAAATTAGTTCAAAGTTCAAAGTTCAAAGTTCAAAGTTATTGAAGGAAATGGAGTTAGTAAGAAAAATCGTTGAACTGGGGCACAGAATCCGTAAAGAACAAAACATTAAGGTGCGCCAGCCGCTCGGCGCTCTTCAAATTGAAAAACTGAAAATCAACAAAGAACTTCTGCAAATAATCGCTGATGAATTAAATATTAAAAAAGTTGAAACGATAAAGGCAGTCTCAAAAGAAAACGGCTGGATAGCCGCAGAAGATAAAAACATAAAAATCGCCATTTATACGGTAATCAGTCCTGTTCTGCGCCAAGAGGGATTGGCCAGGGAGATCATCCGGGCGATCAACGGCCTGCGCAAAGAATTGAACCTTACGCCAAACGATATTGTCAGCGCTGTTTTGGACACAAACGACGCGGATCTGAAAGATTGCTTGGAAAAATGGGGAAAAGAAATAGCGAATAAATGCCGATTTAAAATATTAGCATTTAAAGAAATAAAAACAAATGAATCAGCGCAAATACTTAATATTGAAGGTGATTTTATAAAAATTAAAATAAATACCGCTCTTTAAACTATGCTCTATTCCGGCCAAGCCATTGTCTTAAAGCGCAGAGTATTTAAAGAAAATGATTTTCTTGTTACAATACTGTCAAAAGAGTATGGAAAAATAGGGTTGATTATCAAATCCGGGGCTAAAATCACCAGCAAATTGGCCGGCCCCCTGTCCGGAATTTATTGCGTAGAATTTACGGCCGCCCGCGGCCGCGAATTGGACAGAATTACTTTTTCTTCAATTATTGAGCGCTTTGACAGCATTGAATCAAATTGGGAAGCCAGAATTCAAGCGATTCAAATCACCGAAATTATTGACCGCCTTATTTCGGAAAAATCGGCGGATCCGGAAATTTACAGCCAAACATTGGAAGCCCTGCGCGCTTTGAATAATTTGAAAAATGAAAAGGTGGGAAAACTGCTGGTTTACAGATTTTTATGGTTGCTGCTTTACAAATTGGGCACGGGCCCGGAAATTAAATCTTGCGTCAATTGCAAAAGCAATGAAAATCTTTCGCACTTCAGTTTTTCGCATGGCGGAATGCTCTGCGCGAACTGCCGGCAAACGGACAGTTTGGCGCAAAACATTCCGAATGCGGCGCTCGCGATGCTTTCTTCGGACAAACTGTCAAACGGCTGGACGAGCGCCAATGATATTTCTCTTTTCATAAAAATTGCGCGGCTTTGGGGCGAACAACATTCCCACAGACAAATACAATCGCTGAATTTTCAATCATAATCATAAAATTTATGCCGGAAAAAAATAAGAAAGATCAAACATCGGACGAACAGCTGGAAAAAGAAGGCGCGGAAATATCTCCGCTTGAGGATATTTACCAAGCCAAGCGCGAGGATGAACCGAAAAATTATTTTTCCACTTTTGAAAAAAGCGGCAAAATGGCCGCCTGGAAAAAATGGCTGATTGGATTTTTTGCCGTCTTGCTGATTCTGGCCGGATCGTCCGTGGCCGGATTTTTCGCGTTCAGTTCGGGGAAAAAATTCTCAGGCCAAAATATCAAACTGGAATTCCAGGGTCCGCAGACGATTTCCTCGGGCGATTCTTTTTCTTTCACGGTTTTGTACGAAAACAATGAGACTTTAACGCTCAAAAATGCCGAACTCACTCTTAATTTTCCCGAAAGCTTTTCTTTTGAGGAATCTTCGCCAATACCCGACAACGAATTTAAAAATTCCTGGGATTTAAAAAATATTCCGGCCGGAAGCAAAGGAAAAATCATAATCAAGGGGCGCATTGTCGGAGAAAACAATTCATCCAAGACTATTTCCGCCCGGCTCAATTTTGAGCCGGAAAATTTCTCTTCGCCTTTTGACGCGCGCAAAGATTATTTAGTGCGCCTAAATGATTCGGCTTTGAAAATAAATTTGGATCTGCCGCCGCGCATCGCGCCAAACAGCCGCTTTCTCGGAAAAATTTCTCTATCCAATGGCTCAAAAGCGGCCATAAAAGACATCAAACTGGAAATCACCATGCCGGCTGATTTTACGGCCGAAAAAATAGAACTCGCATCCAAAAATTCCATTTGGGAGATTGCCGAGCTTTTGCCTGATAAACCTTACGAAATAACGATTGCCGGTTCTCTTGCCGGGGCCAATGGGGAATTTAAAGAAATAAAGGCTAGGGCGAGTCTGCGCAATGACAAAAATGAATTTATCTCCCAGACCGAGACAAACATGCTTATTTCAATGATCAATCCGAATCTTGAAACCGTGATTCTGATAAATGACAAAATTAGCGCAACTTCGGTTGATTGGGGCGACACGCTCGCCGTTTCTTTAAAAATAAAAAATGCCGGCGATCAGATAATCCGCGATGTCGCGGGACAACTTACGATTGATTCAACCGCGATTGACTGGCAAAATATCCGCTGGACCATACCGGGAAAACTTATTTCCGCAAAAAACAGCAGCCAAAAAATTCTTACCTGGACCAAGGACGAATTTCCCGATCTTTTGGAATTATCTCCCGGGAAAGAAACCATTCTCTCGGCAACGCTGCCAATTATTGAACGCCCGCCTAAAAATGTTTCAATTAAAGACCTGATAGTGTCAATCAGCGGAGAGGCGTTGTCCAAAAATGTCATAGATCTGGAAGGCGTTGAAATCAAATCGGATGCCTCCCCGATTGAAGTGCGCATCACCACCCAAGTACAGCTCCGGCCCGAAGCGCGATATACGGACGACGAATACCAACCGCTGGGCACCGGGCCTATCCCGCCCGAAGCAGGTATTACGACCACCTACCAAATACAATGGTATCTTTCTAACGCTTCCAATGAAGTGACGGACGCAAAAATCACCACCGCTCTGCCGCAAAATGTTTTTTGGAAGGGCGGAGAAACAGGGAGCGGCACTCTGTCTTTTGATCCGGCCACGCGCGAAGTCGCCTGGACAATCAATCGCGTGCCGGCCCGCTCCGGTCTTGATTTATCCGGACTCTCGGCAAATTTCACGGTTTCCATCACTCCAAAAGAGTCAGAAATCGGAAGTACTGTCACTCTCACCGAGCAAACGGCTCTGGAAGCGCTGGACGGCTTCACCAACCAAATCATTCAGAAAAAATTTGATGTGCTGACCACCGACCTCCCGACCGATCCTAAATACGCTGGACAAGGGAAAGTGGCGGCGCCGACTGCTATAAACACAAATACCAACACCGACACTAATATCAATTCATCCGCGCAGTAATAATTATGTCGTTTAAAATATTAAAAAAATCAAAAACTACCCGCGCCAGAAGAGGAGTCCTGAAAACCGCGCATGGGGAAATTCAAACCCCTTTTTTTATGCCCATCGCCACTAAAGGAAGCGTTAAGGCCTTGGATAGCTCGGACATTAAAAATCTGGGCGCGGAAATTATTTTGGCCAACACTTATCATTTGTATTTGCGGCCCGGGATCAAAGTCTTGCAAAAATTCGGCGGATTGCACAAATTTATGAATTGGGAAGGTCCTATTCTCACGGACTCGGGCGGATTTCAGGTTTTTTCTTTGGGTGTTAGAATGGAAGAAAAAAACGGCGGGGAATCTTGGGTGCGGCTATCCGAACACGGCGTGGAATTCCGCTCCCATATTGATGGCAAAAAACTTAGTCTCACGCCGGAAAATGTTATACAGATTCAAGCCGCCATCGACTCGGATATTATAATGGTGCTGGACGAATGTCCGTCAGCGCTCGCGACCAAAAAATATTTAAAAGATTCATTAGAGCTCACCACCCGCTGGGCCAAACGATGCAAGGATGAAAAAGAAAAACTAAGCAGGAAAAATAAGAAACTCTCAAAGTCGCTTCTCTTTGCCATTGTTCAGGGAGGCGCAAACGCCAAGCTCCGCGCCATAAGCGCCCAGCAGCTCATTGATATCGGTTTTGACGGCTATGCTCTGGGTGGTCTGGCCGTAGGCGAACCGGTTAAAGATATGCTTAAGACTCTGGATGCCGCTGTTCCGCATTTACCGCAAGACAAACCGCGATATCTGATGGGTGTGGGGTATCCGGAACAAATCGCCGAAGCGGTCAAAAGAGGCATTGATATGTTTGACTGCGTCCTGCCTACCAGAAACGCCCGCCATGGCGTTTTGTTTACAAATTTAAAACTTTCCAAAATATTAAAAACATCTTACAATACAATAAGAATCAAACAGCAAAAATTCGCCAAAGACACTAAACCGCTTGACCCAACTTGTCAGTGCCCCACTTGCCAAAATTATTCTCGCGCCTATATTCGCCATCTCTTTTCCGCCGAAGAGCCTCTGGCCCTCCGCCTCGCCACAATACATAATGTGCATTTTTATTTAAGGTTACTGGAGCAAATCAGAAGTTTTATATGATCTTACTGTTTAGAAAAATTTTAAAAATAGTGTATCTAATCATTAGCTTCTTCTTTGTTATTTTATTTTTTACTAACAGTCAATTTATAAAAACTTTTTCACATCTTGATATTACATCAGCATACTTTACTTTAATTATTGCGATTTATAGTATTATTAGCGTGTTAAATTTTGGACTACCAAAATTATTCGCCTCTAAAATACCAAAGCAAAATAAAGAAACTCTTAATCTTTCTCCCCATGAATTAAAATATTATTGGATTAATAAACCTTGGCTCAAAAAAAATAATGAACAAATTTATCCTATAAAAAGTTTTTTATTATCGACCCTTTCTTCTAAAGAATTGAGTTATAAAGGAATTATTTCGTTGCTATTTATAACATGTTTTTCTTATATTTTAATGTTTTCCCCGTTAAAACTAATACTTGGTTATAAATTAAACATACCAATTGATCTAGTTAATATATATTTCTCTCTTTCATTTTTTGATCTCGGAACCGGCTTAATTACACGATTCACCAACTCTAAGTCTTTGCATGAGTTTTTAAAGACGCATAAAACATTATTCATCCGCTAAATCAAATACTTACACAAATATAATATTATTAATTAATTCAAATCCTATGAAACGAATTGCTCAACTTTGGAAAAACAATACTTACAAAATCGTCATTGGGTTAGCGCTTTTGACTGCCGTATTTTCCGGCGTAAATAATTTCATTACCAAAATCGCCGTGACGGCCGTAAAAGATCCGGTGGTTTTTACGACTTTGAAAAACGCGATTGTGGCCGTATTTATTATCGGCATTATTATTGTGTGGAAAAAACGAAACGAAATAAAAAGTTTGACTCCCAAGCAAAAAAAGCTCTTGATTCTTATCGGCATTATTGGCGGCAGTATTCCTTTTATTCTGTATTTTACCGGCCTAAAACAAACTTCAGCCTTAAACGCTTCTCTAATCCATAAAACGCTTTTTGTCTGGGTGGCTATAATGGCTGTGCCGATTTTGAAAGAAAAAATCGGCTGGCTGCAATTTGCGGCTATGGGATTGCTTTTCGGCGGCACGATCGCGGTCGGCGGATTTCAAGGATTTAAATTAAATACGGGAGAACTGATGATTTTAGGCGCGACGCTTTTCTGGGCAACAGAAAATATTATTGCCAAAATAGTTTTAAAAGATGTGTCCAGCATTCTTTTGGCCGGAGCGCGGATGGTTTTGGGCTCAATAATTCTTTTTGCCGTGGTACTATTTCAAAACAAAACGCAAATGATGACCGGGTTGAATTTAATCCAATGGAGCTGGACGCTTCTTACTTCAGCGCTTTTGCTCGGCTATGTTCTTTCTTGGTATACGGCTCTCAAATACGCTCCGGTCACCGTGGTCGCCAGTCTGCTTGTTCCGGCCACGCTCATCACCAATATTTTAACAGCGATTTTCGTCACGCACACAATGCCGAATATTCAGATTGTCAGCAATGTCCTTCTTGCCACAGGAGCAGCGCTTCTGATCTATGCTACAATAAAACAGAGGAACGCTGCACGGATAGAACGGGTAAAACTAGTGTATCAAAATTAAAATCCAAAGCACGAAATTAGAAATTCGAAACAAATCCAAAATTCCAAATTCAAATAACCAAAACAAGTTTTAACTATTTATAATTTTGATATTTTTATTATTGTTTCGGATTTCGATATTCGAATTTAGGATTTTTCAATTTTATGGACGGCCTCTCCCGCTGCACCCGCTATGCTTTTGCCCCTAATCGCCTCCACCTTTGCGGGCCGGATAAATCAAGCGAAATTTACGCGTATCTTTCCGAAGGCGAGACAGACAAAGGCTTGCAAATTCTTTTGAGCCAATTCAAAACCATGTATCCGTATTTACGGCAAATCGCCCTTTCCAATAAAATCAAGTATCCTCTGGACGAACGAGTGGTGGAAGCCTATTGGATCGGAAACAAACTTTTGGAAAATGTTTCCCCGCGCTCTTTTTACCGCCATTCCATTGAAGACCAAATGTTTCATAAGAGGCTTGATAAAAAATCTTTCCGTATTCTGGAAGCAAAAATAGGCCAAAACGCGCTGATGCACCACTCTTTTCATGTTTTAAACATTATGAAACGCACGGGCTACAGCGAACGAGAACACACGATTGAGAGTATGGACGCTTGCCGGATTTCCTGGGGAAAAGTAATAAAAATTACCGGACCGTTTATTGATGTGCAATATTCGCCGCTTTTTTTGAAAAATAATAAAATCATTTTTGGACAGCTAACCACAAAAAAAATAGCGCGAAGACTGGGCGATGACGGCACTTTTGATGATCTGAAAATCGGCGACACCATTTCAATGCACTGGGACTGGCCCTGCGAAATCTTAACCCCAAACCAAACCAAACGGCTGGAATACTACACAAAACTAAGCATAAATCTGGCCAATCAGACGCTCTAAACGCACAACGCGCGATCGTTGATTCAAAACCTATTTTTTGGTATAGTTAACAATATTACAATAAGCCTTGCAAAATATGCCGCGATTAACAAAAAAGCAAATTGAAAGACAGGATTTCGTGGATAACCAAATTTTTGAGTTAATGCAAAAGCTGCTTCCGGCGTCAAGGACGATAGAGTGGGACATTGAAGCAATCGGCGAAATTCGCGACACGATACGGGCACAGATTGTCAACAAGAAAAGAATTATAAATGAAGCGCAATTTTATCCGTATCTAAAAATAGATCGGCAAACAATAAACAATTATGACAAATAAAAATGATAAAAAATTCACTTTTATAGATTTGTTTGCGGGCATTGGTGGCGTGCGCATTGCTTTTGAGCGCGTTGGCGGCAAATGCGTTTTCACTTCCGAATGGGACGAGCCGTGCCAAGTTATGTATGAGGCAAATTTTGGAGATAAACCGCACGGCGACATAACAAAATTAATTGCCAAGGACATCCCTGATCACGATATTTTAACTGGCGGCTTTCCATGTCAAGCTTTTAGTATTATCGGAAGCAAATTAGGATTTGCCGATACGCGCGGAACCTTATTTTTTGATATAGAGCGTATTTTGAGAGCAAAACAACCGAAAGCGTTTTTATTGGAAAATGTAAAACAGCTAGTGTCGCACGACCAAGGCAGGACTTTTAAAATAATTTTAGAAAAAATAGAGAGCTTGGGATATTTCGTGCATTATAAAGTGCTGAACGGTCTTGACTTTGGCGTGCCGCAGAAAAGAGAACGAATCATGCTTGTTGGCTTCAAAGAAAATTATCCCTTTGATTTTCCAAGAAACGGAACAGAAATAAAAACGCTTGCTAATATTTTGGAGCCAAATAATAGGGTTGATAAGAAGCATTTTTTAAGCGATTACTTCCGTAAAAAATTAGAAAAAAAACTAAAAGAACAAAATAAAAAAATTACTTCTCGTCCTGTTGTTTTACATGAAAATAAAGGCGGTAATCTTGGAATACATCAGCATTCTTGCGCCTTGCGCGCCAATGGATCATATAATTATCTGACCGTAAATGCAGAGCGCCGACTTACACCAAGAGAAATGTTAAGACTACAAGGTTTTCCCGATACATTTAAAATGGTTGTGCCAGATACTCAAGTAAGGAAGCAAGCTGGCAATAGCGTGGTAATTCCTCAAATTGAAGCCGTAGCGCGCGCTATGATGAAAGCAATGCAAGAAAAACCGCAAGCTAGGCCGCGGCAGATTGATTTATTTAATAGAGAAGAGAAAGTTCAAAGAATATATGCCTACTAAAAATCTTTCAAAACAAGCGTTAGAGATGGTAATACGCAAATCGCGCGTTCACTTGTATAAGCCTATCCAGATCGCTGAAATCCTATTTCATCACCGAACAGAAAAAGGCTGGAATTTGAACGATTTAGAATCATACCGAAACATATCAAAACGATGGCGCGATGAAGCGTCATTACTATTGGTTGGTCGACGAAGTACATCAAGTCAAAAATATCAAGACAACATATTTGAGTCAAACGCTATGCCCCCAGCTCTGCTTGCGGAGTTGGGCAAGATCAACAAAAAAGTTAATGGTTTCGTTGAGGCTTTTGTTTATAAATCGTTAGAGGCTCGTCTTTCGTCCGTCCGCGGAGTTGAAAAATATATTAGATCATCATCGGCGGACGCTTTCTCAATAATGAAATTGGTTGCTCTTTTTCAAACCACGCCCGGACTTAAACGAAGCGTAGACAAAATGTATGAGATTCTGGTTTATGCCTTATTTGCCTCAATTGTTCGCGCGCTGAAAGCGCAGATAACTTTGGAGATTGGAAACAAAGACGCGGAAATTTTGAAGGACTTTGAGCGATTTATAAAAATGGTTTTAGGAATTGACGCGAAACAAACCAGCCTTGTTTTACCCGCCGCTCTTTATCGAGTTGGGGTCACGAACGCCGCCGACAGAGGTTTAGATATGTGGACAAATTTCGGACCCGCGATACAAGTAAAACACCTTACGCTTACGACAGAACTGATAGAAGATATAACGGATGAGATTGCTGCCGACAAAATAGTTATCATTTGCATAGACGCGGAAAAAGGAGCGATAAAGTCCTTGCTTAAACAAATCGGTTTAAATGAACGAATACAAGGCATTATCACTATCAATGATTTAGACGAGTGGTATAAACTTTGTTTAAGCAAAAAATATCGTGGCAATCTCGGCTTAAATCTGCTTAAAGATGTTCAGAGAGAATTTGACGCGGAGTTTCCGTCAAGCAAAGAAATAAAGCCATTTATGGCAAGCCGGAAATACAACGAAATTGTTTTGCCGTCTGATTGGCAAATTAAAATTTGATTATGTATGGACACTGTTTCAAAAAGAACACGCAGTGAAATAATGTCCAAAGTACGAAGCAAAGACAGCAAAATAGAGATAAATTTTCGAAAAAATCTTTGGAGCGCCGGATTCCGCTATCGTAAAAATTCGACAAAATATTTTGGGAAACCAGACATTGTTCTGAAAAAATACAAAACAGTTATTTTTATAGATTCTTGTTTCTGGCACGGATGCAAAAAACATTGTCGTGTTCCATCTGCGCACAAAATCTACTGGATGAAAAAAATCACTCGAAATATCGCAAGAGATAAAGAAGTTTCTAAATATTATAAAAAACAAGGGTGGAAAATTATTCGTGTTTGGGAGCATAAAATCAAAAAAAATGCTGCCAAATCAATTTCAAGAATAGAAAAAGCGTTGAAGGAGAAAAATTAAATCTAAAACCACTGAAATTACAAGATAATATGAACATTGTGCCGCAAATAACTGATCAACTTAAAGCGCGGCTTGAATTATTTTTCTTTGATCCAATCAAACCCCAAGGTGATTACTGCAATTCATTTAAAGATTATTTCCCTAATCAAAAAACGGTAGCGCACTCACCTCTGTACGAATTACGGAGAGAACTACGGGAATGCGTGGAAAGGCAAAAATGGCTTCCCGCTGTTCTTATTGCTGATATTATTGTAGGAGGATTAGTCTTTAACATCACTTGGAATCAAGCTGGCGCATATCCCAAGGAAAATGATTATGATTTTTTCTATAAAAAATTCTGCAACTTTAATCGTAACGAGGGTTACTTTATTCGTCTACTAAGAAATGCCCGTCAACATAATTTCGGATTTCTGATTTCAAGACTATATCGAAAAGATAAAAAATCAGATAAACTTAAAACTATTCTTGAATCAAACTCGGTAGCAATTGGTCCGGAAGTCAAGTTTTTTAAATTACACTTCCCTTCGTCGCTCGGTTATGGGGAGGTCGCCGCTTATTCCAATGCGCAAGTGCGTGGTGATCATATTTTAGTGAACATTAAAATAAATCCTCGTTTATATACCGAAAAGATAGAATTGGCGATTAAGGTACTAAAAGAGTATATTACGCAAAACGAAAGCTATGCGCGCAATCTTATGAATAATCTCACAATGGATAATTGGATGAGAATATATTCCGATATCAGACTCAAATGAATAAGCGAATGACCATAATGTCTTATGAAAATCTCAGTCAAAGTAAAACCGCGGGCAAAAGAGGCGAGAATTGAAAAAAAAATGGCAGTTTGGTTGTGTTTGTGAAGGCCGAGGCGAAAGAAGGAAAGGCGAATGAGGCGGTAGCGAAAGCGCTGGCCGGGCATTTTGGAGTGGCGCCTTCGCGCGTGCGGCTGGTCTCCGGCGCGCGGAGTAAAACCAAGCTTTTTGAAATATTATGAAAATCTTTGTTTTCGGGAATCCGGATTTGGCAGGCGACAATATGGCATTGCGAATATTGCCGAAACTGCAAAAAAAATTCCCGCTTATCCAATTTATTCACAAAGATCCGCTGGAAAATTGGACATTAGACAACGGAGAGCCATCTGGTCGCAGGTTGAACGATCGTCAAATCTGCGACCAAGAGTCAAAAAAAGAAAAAATTATTATCATTGATGCGGTCAAAGGAATTTCAAAAGTGACGGTGTTTGACGGACTGGAAAATTTTACGGCCGCGCATAAAAGAATGACTATGCATGATTTTGACCTTTATGATGAGTTGGTTTTATTGCAAAAATTAAAAAAACTCCCCGAAGTCGCCATCATCGGCATTCCATGGGGAGAATCAGAAAAAGATATTTGGAACGATTTGTTAAAAACTATTCAAGCCATTTCACTTTGAGAAAATGCGAAGCGCAGGACATACAGGGATCGTAGGCGCGGATGAGTTTTTCAATTTCCAATTCAATTTTTTCTTTGGGCGTATGGGGCAAAAGATCGGAAACCAGCTGCACCACATCCGCTTCAATATTGCACTGATTCTGCCCTGTGGGCACCACAATATCCCCGCCTGTCACGATTCCTTTATCGTCAATTGACATCTTGTGATATAGAGTGCCGCGCGGCGCTTCAATCACGCCGATCCCCTCTCCTTTTTTGGGAGATTTTTTTATCAGCGGCTCCGGCTTGATTTTCACTTCTTTGAGAATCCTGACAGACTCGTCAATGGAATGTAAAATCTCAATGGCTTGGGCCAAATTATTGCGGTAAATATTGGTGGAAGGGAAGAGTGCTAAGGCCTGGGCGGCTCCTTTTTGGGTTTCTTTATTAAGCGTCTCTTTGGCAATATTGAGCCGGGCGAGACTTCCCACCATAAACGGCTTGCCATTGTAAAGATAACAAGTGGCGTGGGTGTATGATTTGACGATCCGGTCAAGATGCTTTCTGAAATTCCTTTCCAAAATGCACTCGCCATCGCTGGAACATATTTGGCCGCGCAAAAAATTAAATTTATCGCTTTTTAAGCCCAAATAAGACGCTTGCCTGTCCAGGGTTCGCGAATCTTTTTGATAAATATCAATGCAGTGCAAGGCGGCCGCTCTTGCCTTTTCCAATTTATCAATCGCTTCGCTTATTTCCGCCTCGTTGGGAAAATGAATAAAACCGCCAATCGTGGGAAATGGCGCGTGCACGCTCCGTCCGCCGACAATAATGGAAAGAAAATTACCGGCCGCCTTCAATTCAAAAGCGTCATGAAGAATCTGATGCTCTTCCGGCTTGTTTTCGTCAAATTCCAAAAACGCGTCTTTGCCATACATGTCCGGCATTGAAAAAAGATAAAGATGAAGGGCGTGATCGCGAATCATCAGCCCATACATCAAAAGATCGCGCAAAATATCGGTCTGCGCCGATGACTTTATGTCTAAAGCATCTTCCGCGCATTCTATGGCGCACAAAAGATGGGCATTGCTGCAAGTGCCGCAAATGCGGGATAAAAGCTGGGGCACGGCCATCACCGGCTTGCCTTTCATAGCGCGCGTATAAAATCTTTTAAACTCCGTGATCTTAAACCGCGCTTCCACCGCCTTGCCGTCTTCAATTATTACATCCAGACCGGCCGAGCCCTCTACTTTGGTAATCTGGGATAAAGAAATTGTTTCTGTGTGCATACCAGGCAGTAGAAATTTGACAATTATTAATTAATTTTTACTATTTTTTTTAAATAATTAATCTCTTTTAATGTGTGGCTTGTATTTCATCTCTTTTTGCCAGTGCGGTGAAAGTCAAATTTTCACTGCCTGGCATAATTTAACTTATAATCTTAAATTCTTTCAACATCTGATCAACCAAAGTGAGAAATTGTTTCGGATCCATCGGGCAGCCGGGAAGCTGGGCGTCTATTTTTACGACATTAGCCAATTTTAAAACTTTGGGAAGATACTTGAATTTTTCCAAATACGGTTCGCGAATCGCCTCAATGTCTTCCGGACCAAAGATATTTCTTTGGGCTGAAGGCAAACCAACTACGGCGCAAGAGCCCACCGCTACTATTTTTTTTGACTTTTGCCTTATTTCTTTAAATTTATCAATATGCGCTTGAGAAGACAGCGCCCCCTCCACAAACGCCACATCCAGTTCGTCTAAAACATTATGGCTTTTCAAAACTCTGGCATGCCGGAAATCAATCAGCTTTTTCCATTCCCGCCAATGATCATTTAAAAGCTCGGTAAAAATCACGGTGGAGTCCTCGCAACAAGTGAAGGTGAACCAACCGACGCGAAGCTTTTTTTGTACTGCAGTATCCATAGCTTGTTACTATTTTATTTTTTTAATAATCGGGAATTGGAGAATTATCTCCGTACCGACATTTTCTATTGAATCCACGCGAATAGAGCCTTTTTGAATCTCAATCAATTGTTTGGTGATCCATAAACCCAGGCCCGTACCGACGATTTTCGCCGTCTTGTCATTTTTAACGCGGTAAAATTTTTCAAACAGATGTTCGCGCTCTTGAGCGGCCATTCCGATTCCGGTGTCCCTTATTCTTATCTCAATAAATCCTTCTTTTACCAATGCGGTGATCGCAACGCTGCCGGAAAGAGTGTATTTGATGGCATTGGACAGTAAATTCACGATAATCTGCCGCATCCGGTCTTTATCCGCCGAAATCTTCGGCAATTCCCCCTCCCATTTTTGCTCCTTAATCTCTAATCCTTTTTCTTTGGCCGAAACGGCTAATTCTGTGATTGACGCGGAAATTATTTCTTGAACATTGACCGGCGCGAGCGTCATTTTCATCCTCCCTTGTTCAATGCGCGATACTTCCAAAAGATCTTCCACCAGATCGGCCAATCGCTTGGAAGAATCGGCCACCACTTCAAGAATTTTTTTGCTGCTTTCGGAAATCGGGCCGACCGAACCGTCCAAGATCATTGAAAGATACCCCCTGACGGCCGTAATAGGCGCGCGCAATTCATGGCTGGCCATTGAAATAAACTCATCTTTCATCTGATCCACTTCTTTGAGCCTTTTTGCCAACAAAGCGTATTGAAAAAGCCGTGAATTAAAAGCCACGAGCGTAAGGACAATAACCAATGTTCCAGCTAAAATAATGTAAGACCACAGAAATGTTCCTCCCGCCATTCTTTCGTGAATAATTTGAAAAGAAATCTTTAGCCGGATCAATCCAAGCTTTGCCCCGAACACATCATGCATCGGACTCACAACGATTAAAAACTGTTTTTTCGGATCTTTATTGGCTTGATTCTCTATGGAGAGAGTAGCTGAAGTTGACGAATATCTGATTGAGTGGTCCTCATTCCAGACCGGAAGATTATATCTGGAATCGGATATTTTACCCTTATCGGCCGGTTCAAGACTTGATATTATCTTAAAATTAATATTGTTATTATCAATAATCGGGGCTAAAACATCAATGCTTTCTATTTCATCATTTTCACGAACAATATCGCCGATAATGGCGTCTACCGCTCCCGGATTGGACAAACTGTCCCTGATGGATCGCTCTATTATGTTCGCAATTTGATCGCCCAGTCTGGCAAGCTCAATATTTACATCGCTCTTCACGCCTCTGACAATAAACCAGGTATTAAAAATTGTCGCGACCGGAATTATCACCAAGAGCAATCCCGATATTATCAAATGGCGCTCGCTCTTTATCGTTTTAAAGAGAATGCGAAAATCATTAAATACATTTTTCATTACTCCTCCTTAATTCTTATGTTATTTGATTGGTATCGCCTCTTTTTCTCCTCAATGCGATTATAAATCCGGCGACTATCGCGATAAAAACCATTATGCCGGAGATCAGCAGATAGAGATTGGTGGAGCTCGAACCGGGGATGCTATCGACGCCCGTATCCGCCCTTTCGGGTATTGTTTCAGCGCGCGCTTGCTTCACCAAAAACCTCATCGGGCTGCTCGTGGATTCTATTTTTCCGGTATCATCGGTAATCGTGGCGTAAACTTCGTGCTCGCCGTCTTCAAGAGTTTTATCCAACTCATAAATCCACTCTCCGTTTTCATTGGTTCGCACAGTGACGACTATCGGATCATTGCTGTAAATAAACAAAGTCAATATCGTATTGGCCGGCCCTTTGCCGCTCAAAACTATTTTATTTTCAGCAGACGATTCGGGGCTATTTATATCGGGGTCAGGCAATGGCTTATTGTCAATTTTTTCAACTACCAATTCTTCCGATATCGGTTTTTCAGAATTTTTCGGCTCTTCCACCGGTTTCAACTTCAGAGGAGCCGCAGCGGTCGCATCAGTCGGCGGCTTCAAAGGATCGTGCCCGCTTTGCACTTCTTCTCCGTCAAGATATCCGTCGCCGTCCGTGTCTTTTTTCAGCGGATCGGTTTTATATTTGTCAATTTCTACAAAATCAGTTAATCCGTCATTATCCGTATCAACTGAATTAGGATCAGTGCCGCGCGCTCGCTCGTCTTCATCACTTAAGAGATCTTGATCCGAATCAATTTTCTCCGGAGCGACTGCCGCGCCGGCTGATGAATTGGTATTTTCATTATTAATATCAACTGAAACCGCCGCATTATTAGCGGAATTTGTCGCGCTAACATTTGTATTGGCGGCTATACTAATATTTTTATTGTTGTTTACCGCCGATACTGATGTATTGGCGTTATTATTAGACGGCAAAACCGCTTGTTGATTGTTTATTTCCACAAAAATCGGTTCGGTGGGAAACCAAATATTACTCGTATTGATTGATTCGTTTATTACTTTTATAAACAATCGATATTTTCCATTTGATGAATTTGATGTTTTCCATAATTTTTCCGCTTTTTTCGTTCCGTCATACAAGCGCCATTCCCGCGTATTGGGGATTTGGTAAAGCTGTTCGTTGTAAAATTCCGTATACGGCATTTGCGTATTGGTTTGATAAAAATACGCCTTAACGCCCTTTACCGGAGTGATTCCGTCTTTTTCATAAATGCCGGAAATTTCCGCTTTAACAGAAACTTCTCCTGATATTTTTTGCAAGGGCTGGGGATTAATCCAAACAGAACTGAATTTTTGCACCACTGCTTGAATCGCCGGACTTTCCGCTGTTTGGTTCTGAATAACAGCTCTGATATCATAAACGCCGTCTTTAAAATCAGTCAGATTCCAATTGCCGGCCCAATTGATTTGATCGGTAGTCGTGGCGTTAATCGGCATAACCCAATCGGCCGGCTCGTCTGATTTGTGAACTATAAACTTAAGGCTGGAAACGGCGGTTGAAGTTTTAGCGGCCAAAGGATTATCCCTCGTCCGGAGAATGGCCAAAGAAACAGGACTAATAATGGTTGCTGAATTCACGGTCATTGTGTTAGTATCAGGAGGAGCACTTGTTTCAGTTGTTGAAATATCAGTGTTGGACTGCGTAGTTGATGTATCAGTCGTGGTCGTATCTGGATTATTAATATTAATGCTGATTGACGGCGACTCAATGAACTTGAGCGTATTATTTGAATCCAAATAGTGGACAAATATTTTTAAATTATAACCGCCATTGTCTATTACCGTACTATCAAAAATACTCCTGCGTTTAAAAGGATTGTCCGTATCAAAAATCTGCGCGTCATAAGGATTACCGACTACTGTTTCATTATTTAAAATAATAAGTTTAGCCTCTTGAATTTGCGTGGCGATTGAAAGATTGGCAATTTCTCCAATAACCGTCGCTTGCGGTCCGGCAAGAGTATCGCCTGATTGAGGCGACATTATATTAATAGTCGGAGCGGGAAGCGTGTTAGACGATGTAAAATTAATAGTAGTGCTGCGATCATTTGATTTGGCTATGCAATTACCCATAGAATCATAACCTTCAGCGTGAAAAACAAATAGTCCTTTTGAAATTTGATTATTTGTGATATTAACATCCGCCTCCCATTCATACATTGATGTGTCGGTAATTGAAACAAATGTCGCCGGAATCCGATTATAAAACGGCGATACTGATATTGGGTAAACAAAATACATTAATGTTGACGAGGGTATATTATGAGTTGTGGCGGCTTTAATATGAAATGTTTCAGAGTTAATAATAGTACCGCCGGTTGGAGCATTAATGCCAACATTTGCGGTTGACGGACAAATAACAATCGTTTCTCCGGCCACTCGGCCTTCCGGGGCTTTTCGGACAAAAGTCGTTTCCGGCAAGCGCGAACCGTCTTCAAACGAAGAAATGACCGCCAAACCGAAAGTAAAAACAACGGCCACATCCAATATCAAAGTAGCGCCAATAATCGCCTGGCTGATTTTTTTCATAAAAATGGATAAAAAACCTAATACCTTATGGATAAATAATGTCTATATTATACCACGAACAAAAAAGAACGGCAAAATTTCAAATAACCCTACAATACTTATTCCAACGAGTGCGCGGCGCGCAAAATTGTTGATTCGTCAAAGTGTTTTCCTATTAATTGTAAGCCCACTGGCAATTTTTTGCCTTCGCGCTCCACTATGCCACAAGGCAGGGAAAGCGCCGGAACTCCGGCCAAATTGGCCGAAACAGTAAAAATATCGGACAAATACATAGTCAAAGGATCAGATATTTTTTCCCCTATCTTAAAAGCCGGGGTCGGAGTAGTGGGAGTAGCGATTACATCAACTTTCTCAAAAGCATTTTTAAAATCCTCAATTATTTTTGTGCGCACTTTTTGCGCTTTCAAATAATACGCATCGTAATATCCGTGCGACAGAACAAATGTCCCAAGCATAATCCGCCGGCGCGGCTCGGGCCCAAATCCCTTAGCTCGGCTCATTTTATACACTTCATCAAGCGTAGCATTGCCAATTCCCGAATCTCTTTCAATTGAATAACCGTATCTGATGCCGTCAAAACGCGCCAGATTGGAGCTCACCTCGGCCGGCATCAGGATATAATAAACTGCCAAAGCGTACTCGGTATTCGGCAGACTGATTTCCACGATTTCCGCGCCCAGAGATTCATATTTTTTTATCGCTTCTTTTATATTTTTTTCCACATCCGCATCCATGCCTTCCGCAAAATATTCTTTCGGTATTCCTATTTTCAATCCTTTAACGCCTTTATTTAATGATTCAAGATAATTTGGAACATTTTCCTTTGAAGAGGTTGAATCAAATTTATCAAATCCGGAAATAATATTTAAGAGATAAGCCGCGTCTTTAACATCTTTTGTAAATGTTCCGATCTGATCAAGCGATGATGCCATAGCGACCAGTCCGTAACGACTGACCCGTCCGTAAGTGGGCTTTAATCCAACAACGCCGCAAAACGAAGCTGGCTGCCTAATTGAGCCGCCCGTATCCGAGCCCAAAGCGGCCAAAGCCATACCCGAGCTTACTGCCGCGGCCGAACCGCCGGATGATCCGCCCGGCACGCGCGTAAGATCATGGGGATTTTTTGTCAGACCGAAAGCGGAAGTTTCAGTGGAAGATCCCATAGCGAATTCATCCATATTTGTTTTACCAAAAACGCCAAGCCCGTTTTGCTCTAATTTATCAATTACTGTCGCCTGATAAGATGGCTGATAATTTTCCAAAATTTTTGACGCGCAAGTAGTCGGCATTCCAATGGCTAGCATATTGTCTTTTACCGCTATTGGCACGCCTTGCCATTTTTTTTCGTCTTCTTGAAATCTCAAATACGCATGAATATCCTTATCCTGCTCTTTCGCATAATCAGAACACGCGCGCCACAATTCATTTTCGCTAACCTCTTTATTTTCAAGAAGCATTTTTGCCTCCAGCAGTGTGAGATTTTTTATATCCATAATAAGTAGTATTCACGAATATACGAATCTAACGCAAATATACGAATTTGTATATTATTTTAATTTGTATATTCGCGATTACTCTTTATTCAAAAACCGCCTTCACTTTCACCAAATTATCCTTGCTGGCCGGCGCGGCTTTCACCAATTCTTTTTGCTTATCATACTGATCTACCGCGTCTTGGCGCATTGCGTTAAAAATCCCGGCCGCATTGCTGGTTGGCAAAACACCGGCCACATCCGCTTTATCCAATTTTTCCACAAAACCCAAAATAGCCGTTAGCTCTCCGGCCATTTTCTCTTTTTCCTCGTCAGAAACTTTCAACCTCGCCAGCTCGACCAAATGTTCTATTTGTTTAGTATCAATGGTTGCCATAATTATTCAATTTTAATATTTTATTTACTTTTTTTCAAGTAGCGCTAAAAACTCTTCCTCGCTTAAAATCTTTACTCCCGATTTTTTGGCTTTTTCATATTTGGAGCCGGGGTTTTCGCCTGCCGCTAGAAAATCAGTTTCGCGGCTGATTGATCCGGAAACGCGTCCGCCCAATTCTTGAATTTTTTGCTTGGCTTGATCCCTGGACATTGAAAACAAAGTGCCGGTAATAACGAATTTTTTGCCTATCAAAATTCCGGCGGCCGCATTTTTTCCTTTTTCAATTTCCACTCCAACTTTTATTAAATTCTCAACAATTTTCAATGATTTTTTGCTGTTAAAAAAATCCACCAAACTGTCCGCCGCAATATCGCCTATTCCCTCAATATCCATCCATTGCTCGCGCGTCAAACCTTGAGCGAATTTTAAAGCTTCGGACAAATTATCAGATTTGCCTAAAAGCATCTTTGAGATATCTTGCGCCATCTGCTCTCCCACATGGCGGATGCCGAGGGCGAATAAAAATCTTGAGAGAGTAATAATTTTGCGCGCTTGAATGCCCTCAATAATGTTTTTTGCCTTTTTCTCGGCAAATCTCTCCAGAGGCTCCAGATCGCCCGCTTCCAATTCAAAAAAATCAGCCGGCTCCGCGACCAATTCGTTTTCAATCAATTGATCAATAATCTTAGGGCCTAATCCTTCAATATCAAAAGCGCCTTTGGACGCGAAATGGAATAACCGCCTCCTATTTTGGGCAAAACATTGTGAATTAGTACAGCGCGTAATGGCTTCGCCTTCCAGCCTTTTCAAAGGAGCTCCGCATACCGGACAAATTTTAGGCATCACAAATTCTTTTTCTTTGCCAGTGCGCATTCGCCTGAGCGGCTCTACGATTTCCGGAATAATATCTCCGGCTTTTTGAATAATCACCGTATCGCCGATTCTGATGTCTTTTCTTTTTATCTCGTCTTCATTGTGCAAAGTGGCGCGCGAAACCGTAGAGCCGGCCACCGCTACCGGCTTTAAATGCGCCACCGGCGTCATTGCTCCGGTCCGGCCAACCTGTATAATTATATCCTCAACTACTGTCGTGGCTTGTTCGGCCGGAAATTTATACGCAATCATTCCTTTCGGCGCTTTGCCGGCTATTCCAAAATTTTTCATAAGAGCAATATTATTGACTGACACGACAATGCCGTCAATCTGAAATGGGAGTTTTTCGCGAGAAATTTCAATTTCATTATAAAACTTAAAAACCTCGTCTAAATTTTCGCAATGCCGATTTTGTTTGGTTGTAAAAAACCCCAGCAACTCAAGAAGCCGATGAACCTCTTCGTGCGTTTTAAGGCCTATATCCGTCGCGATATCATAAGCGCAAAAATCAAGTTTGCGTTTGCTTGCTATTTTCGGATCCAATTGGCGAATTGATCCGGCTGCCGCGTTTCTGGAATTAGCAAAAGGTTCTTCGTTTTTTTGCTTTTGTTCTTTATTGATTTTCTCAAACGCGGTTTTTGACATAAATACTTCGCCGCGCACTTCAAATCTCCCTTTGAGCGCTTTTTGAAAAAAACCGTCTGCCTGGCCGGATTTTTCATTGGCCGGATTTTCCAATCTCAAAGGAATCGCTTCAATTGTTCTGATATTTTGCGTCACGGCTTCTCCGGTTATTCCATCGCCTCGCGTAGCGCCCCGCGCCAATATTCCATTTTCGTACAAAAGAGAAACGGCCAAGCCGTCCATTTTCAGTTCGCTATAATAATCAAACGCTTTCATATCCGGCCGCAAACGTTTCAGACGATCCTCCCATGCTTTCATTTCCTCTTGATCAAAGGCATCGTTTAAGGAAAGCATAGGGATGCTGTGGCGCACTTTTCGAAATTCTTCCAAAGGACGGCCGGCCACTCTTTGGGTGGGCGAATCGGGTGTTATCAATTCCGGAAATTGCTCCTCCAGCTTTGCCAATTCGTGCTTGAGCGAATCCAGCGCCGCCTCGGAAATTTCCTGTTTGTCCAAGACATGGTAAAGATAGCGATGGCGGTTAATTTCATCGCGCAGTTTTTCAATGCGAATTTTGGCCTTTGTCTTATCAAACATATAGGCGAGTAGTGAGTAGATCAATTTAAAACCCGATAAACCCGAGATACGCTTTCACAATCTCATCGCCCCAAAGCAGGCAAATAATTGTTGAGACGGTCAAAAATGTGCCAAAAGGCAGGACCCCTTTGATTGTTTTTCTTTTTAAAATTATTAAGCCAATGCCCCATAAAGCTCCAATAACATAGGCAATGCCGAGCGCCGCGATGATATTGGGAAATCCGAGCATCAGGCCCATAACTGCTCCAAGGCGAATATCCCCGCCGCCTACCCATCTTCCTTTTGAAATTAAAAATTGCGCCAGAAAGAAACCTCCGCCTATTAGAATGGCCCAGCCGAGATTACTGAATAACGCGGGAAATAAATGAAACGAAGGCGAACTTGAATCGGCGATTGTTATGATAATTGATCCCAAAAACGCGGAAAGTCCGGCCGGAACGCTCAAAAAATCCGGAATTATGTATTTAGTGCAGTCTAAAACAAAAATCGCGATAAGAAAACTCGCGTAAATCATGAAAAAGAAAAATTCGGGCGATATTCCTAAAACTAAAAATCCGGCCAAAAAAATAATTCCTGTCGCGGCTTCCATCAGCGGGTATTGCCAAGAAATTTTTTTCTTGCAATAACGGCATCGGCCGCGCAAAAAAAGAAAACTCCAAACCGGAATCAAATCAAACGCATTTAAATTATGTTTGCATTTAGGACAGTGCGAATAATTTTTAACAATACTTTTTCTCTTGGGGGAGCGCAAAACAACGACATTTAAGAAACTTCCGATTGCCGAACCGAAAAGAAAAATGAAAATTGAATAAAGAATAGTTTCAAACATACGATTATTATATAATTTTATACCCAAAAACAAAAGCCCCCCGACCAAAGTCGGAGGAAACTTTTGTGTTCTGCGCTTGTCCGCCTAAGTTTTCTTTAGAAAATTTTGGCGGATTATTCTGCGTTTCAATTCTGCGTAATTCTGCGGTTATTTATTCAACCACATCCGGAGGAGTGGCGGTGTGAGCGCCCGTGGTGTATCCTCCCGCGCCGCTTTCCAAATTAAAGGTAAGCGTGTAAGAAGCGCAAGGACCGGTGGTGCAAGCTGTCGTTCCGTCATTTTCAGTTGAAGTATACACATAATCATCTCCATTGGGAGTTGGATTAGCCGGAACCTTTACCATATACACAGGTGTTCCTGTGCCGGTGGAAACGCCAAATCCGGTTGCATCAAGCCGTCCAGTGGTAGTAGGCGCGCCCAGTACGGTGGCGGATCCGACTGCCGGATATCCATTCTGGTCAACAAAATAAAGCTCCAAAGCGTTTTGAATTCCTTTAACATCAGTCAGTCGCCTGGTGTCTCGGCCCTTCGCGCGAGCAGTGCCGAGCGCAACCACGGAAATAGTGGCTAAAAGACCGATAATCAGCAATACGACCAATAATTCAATTAAAGTAAATCCTTTTTTTAATGTTAGTGATTTCATTCTGTCACCTCCTTTCAAAAATATGTATTTTTTATGATAAATATATTATATACTAATTTTCGCAAAAAATCAACCTCCTTATTTACCATCTCCCAAATATTGCCGAATCTTTTCCACCACTTCGGATGGCATAAAGTGCGCTTTTACCAAATAATCTTGCGCTCCCAAAGCTATGCCTCTTTCCACATCTTCTTTTTGGCCCAGATTAGTCATTAGAATTACCGGGATTTTTTTAGTCTCCGTATTTTCTTTCAAATGTTTCAGAGCGGTAAAACCGTCCATTTTCGGTAAAATTATGTCAAGAAGGATAATATCCGGCCCCTGGGAAACGGCCAATTCCAACCCCTTTGCCCCGTCTTCAGCCAATACCACATCAAAGCCTTCAAGCTTCAGCTTGGTGTCATACATTCCGGAAAGAAACGAATCGTCTTCTATAAGTAAAATTTTTATCTTTTTGTCTGCCATAAAAATTATATAATATTAGTAATCAACATTGAACTCCTTTATTATACGAAATTTTGAAAAAGAATACAAATCTTCGTTAAAAGCCGTATTTTCGCCAGTTTTGCCGCTCGGCTCTACCGGCAGAGCAATGGTCATCTTTGTATTGCCCTCGGTAACAGCAGTCTCGGAAACTAACCTAACCAAAGGCAATTCTATCTCAAGAATTTGCTTGAATCCGGATAGCGAATTCGGCTCGCCGCTTATTTCCACGACAAAAATCTTTTGATTGGGGTATGCCTTTGCCGGCTCATTGCGCTCCTCTACGCTCTTTATTGAAATTCCGTAAGGCTTGCCCCGCTCTTCGAAATTTTTTCTCACTTCTTCGCCGGAAGCGCTTTTCCAAAACGATTTGGCAACTATATCCAGATCGGAAGAGTAATTAGCCAAAGCTTGGCGGTAAAGTTCTAATTTTTCAGAGGTCGCTTGGTATTCTTTTAATTTTCCGTCATAAGCATTTTTTTCATCCTCAAGAACCTTGGGCAAAGTCTGGAATTTTTGGAACATCGGGTAAACAAAGAAATATCCTCCTCCGGCCAAAATCAGAATAGCGCCTATAATCGCCGACCACTCGATTACCTGCGGCCAAAAAAAGGGATTGGGCGGCGGTGGGATTATTTTTGCGTTTTGCGGATCAATACTTGCCATAGCTTATTTATTGGTTTTCACTCTTATTTTCCGATTTAAAAACTTCATAAAGGATTTGCGTTTTTTGCGCCAAATCGTCCGATTCTTGCGAGTATTGGTCTGTATTTTTAATTATTTTTTCAACTGCGAGGCTTCTCTCTTCATAAGTCGTTTTCACTTTTTCTAAAGCCATTACCCAGCGATTCAGGACAAAAAACGATCCGGCAATGAAAGAAGCGGCAAAAACAAGAGACAAAATACCTGCTCCGGCTGCGACCCAAACGGACGGAGCCGGCTTGATTATTTCTTTTTGCGGCATTGCCGTAACTGTCGGCTCGGTCTTGGGCAATACCGGCTCCACTTTCTTTTCCGCGCCTATATT